>Ga0163180_10000401_pt1 | contig 25359 bp, 20 predicted proteins | sample AtlANTMetagenome_2_FD_109647 | JGI IMG/M metagenome (GOLD analysis project Ga0163180, IMG submission 109647) | Marine eukaryotic phytoplankton communities from the Atlantic Ocean - Atlantic ANT 4 Metagenome | ecosystem: Environmental > Aquatic > Marine > Oceanic | place: North Atlantic Ocean...
GCTTATTATTTCGCACGACAGACACTTTCTAAACTCTGTATGCACGCACATGGCCGATATCGACTACGGTGAACTGCGCGTTTATCCGGGTAACTACGACGACTACATTCAAGCTGCCATGCTGGTTCAAGAACAGCTTCATGCAGAGAATGCTAAGAAGTCAGCGGAAATTGAAGAGCTACAGAGCTTCGTAGCACGATTCTCTGCCAACGCATCGAAAGCGAAACAGGCCACCTCTCGTGCCCGCCGTCTTGAGAAAATTGAATTGGCTGAGGTAAAAGCGTCTAGCCGTCGTAAGCCTTACATTGTGTTTAACCAGCATAAGAAACTTCACCGCCTTGCCATCACGCTTGAAGACTTAGGCCATAGCTACCCAGATCTTCCGTTATTCGATAACGCGAACTTGCTATTAGAAGCAGGTCAGCGCTTGGCGATTATTGGTGAGAACGGGGCCGGCAAAACCACGCTTTTGAAGTGTTTGGTTAATGACATTGAACCTACCGCAGGTAGTTATAAGTGGGCTGAAAACGCTGCGATTGGTTACATTCCCCAGGATAACGCCAAATACTTTGCCGAAGATATCACTATGTTTGAGTGGATGAGCCAATGGCGCAGCCCAAAACATGATGACCTACAAATTAAGGGTATGTTAGGACGTTTGCTATTTACGTCTGACGACTTCAACAAACGTGTGCAGGTATGTTCTGGTGGTGAGAAAAACCGTTTGCTGTTCGGAAAGCTAATGCTTCAAGACATCAACGTTTTAGTAATGGATGAACCCACTAACCACATGGACATGGAGTCGATTGAAGCCTTGAACAATGCGCTATACAAGTTTGATGGCACTGTTATTTTTGTTAGTCACGACCGTGAATTCGTTTCGTCACTGGCGACGCAAATCATCGAAATTAAAGACAAGAAACTGAATCACTTCGATGGAAACTACGAAGAGTTTTTGGCGCATAAAGAAAACGCGTAATTATATATCGATGCCTTCATCAATAGATGAAGTGAGCCACATAACAAAACGGGCACTTATTTAAGTGCCCGTTTTTTGTTTCAGTATATTAAACGCTTACTGACCAGATAAATACTTACCAACCGCTGTCGCTAAGCGGTCAAAGTAGTTAACAATCGTATTTTTAATTGGCGCTAACTCTTGTTCCGTTATTTCATCAAAGTTATCTGGCGGTGTGAAATCTTCAACACGCTCATTTTTTAGCGCATCATCTTGAAATTCGGTAAACACTGGCAGCGTTAAGATATCAACTGGCTTGTCTAAACGCTCAATACTAACGTTAAAGCTTGCCGAAGCAATATAGTGATCGGTACCCAAAAAACTACGCGTAAACAGTCCAAACCCTTTGCTTTGATGCTCTGAACATCCATAAGTACCGCACTCGGTAATAGCCACCGTCGGCGCTTCTTCAACGATAATCACAGTGGCAATGCCTTTGTCTAACAACGATTTTCTTAACGTGTTTTGTTTGTCATTGAACGCCCCGTTATTTCCTTCACCCATCACAAAATCTAGGGCGCCTGCATCGTCAACCATAGAAGAGATATCCACCGCAGTGAAACGACCGTTTTGCTCAATGGCTTTTTTGAATGTGCTATAAAGCGTGTTGTTCAATTGCCAGTCGTAGCTATATTCTTTCGTAAAATTGTTAAATTTAGTGGTACCGATATGCGTGTGAGTGGGAAACTTTTTAGCGCTAACCCATACCCCAACTTTTTGTTTTGGTGGCGCTACTGGCTTGCTAACTGGCTCTTTAGCCGATTCGCCGTTCGTGGTTCCATCATTTACGCTGTCGCCATCTTGCACCACATCTTCTTGCTCTGTGCTTTCAGTTGGCGTGGCTTCCTCGCTATTAGGTTGAGAAGGAACGCTTTCGCCAGAATCCATACCTCGTTGCGTAACACACCCTGCAGCCAACATTAATACGGCTAACAGAACAGTAAACTTTGTCACAAACTTCATAACACTTCCTTATTTCAAAGCCATTTAAGTTAATACTAAATTTCTACCTAAAAGACCATTCTCATATTACTGAAAACGTGGGTCAGTGCATTGGCGGAATTAAGCAGTAAAAAGTCTGCGCGCTGACCTTCGGTAATGCTACCTATGTCACTCTCTAGCCCCATAAATTTAGCCGGCGTGGCACTCGCCATTTTGCTCGCATCTTCTAACGTTACACCGCAATCATTGTGCGTATTCAAAACTGCACTATGCATATCTAAGCATGAGCCAGCCAGTGTTTTGCCGTCTGGCGTAGTCAGTTTATCGCCATGCCTAACGATCTCGGTATTAAAAAAGTGAAGACGCTCAATATCACTGCCCACATGCGCCATGGCATCGGTAACCAACAAGGCGCGGTTGGCAGTTTTCACATTTAATGCCAACTCAGCACTTTTGCGGTGTAAGTGGTGATGATCGATAATAAAACCACAATATACGGTGTCATTAAGCAACGCGGCACCAACGGCACCAGGCTCCCGGGAGGTTAATGCAGACATAGCGTTGTACAAATGCGTAAAGCCTGTAGCTCCCGCGTCGATAGCCGCCTGAACTTGCTCATAGCTGGCATTGGTGTGCCCAATTGCAACCACAACTCCTTCAGCAACCATTTCTTTTATGAAGCTAGTACTCACCGTTTCTGGTGCGACAGTAAGTAAGACTTTACCAATATCTTTGCGACATAAGGTTGCAAGCTCTGCGTCAGAAGGCGTTCTTATAAATTGTGCTTCGTGCACGCCCTTTTTTGCTTTGCTCAAAAAGGGCCCCTCAAAGTGAACCCCTTTTATTAACGCTTTAATGCACTCTGGGCCGCCCGCCATTACTTCCGCAATGGCATCGGCCGCCTGGGCCATTGTAGATGCATTGTCAGTAATAATAGTTGGCAACATGGACGTTGTGCCGAAACGAAGGTGAGCCAGCGCCATGGTTTCTACTATAGCGGCAGAAGGGCTATGGTTAAAAAGCACACCACCACCGCCGTTCACTTGCGTGTCGAAATAACCGGGAATGAGCTTTCCGTTGTAAATACTACTGAGCTCTGCTGAGGTCGCATCACTAATACTGACTATCTTGCCGCTATCAGCAGTAATGGTTTGGTTTTCAAGCCAACCTCTTGGCGTTAAAACCTGCTCGACAGTAATTGATTCTATCATTCGCTTTTTACTCTTTTGGCAAAGCTGATAGCGCCATATTCAGCACTTTTTAGCGGCGCTGTTAAATTAGAAGAGATAGAAGACGAAAGTAAAGGCGTGTAAACATCAGCGAGACCGCCAACCAAACATAGCGGCAATGTAGAAGCCTGATTAATCAATGCTTCACCTAACTGATTGAGGTAATTTGCTCCCTTTCGAATAAGAGAGGTCGCGGCGGCACACTGGTCTCGATAAGCCTGTACAACCACTGGGGCAATATCACCAAAATCTGCAGCGTTGTAATTTGCCACCAAGGTCACTAATTGCTGAGGTGACGCTAAATTAAGGTGCTCACAAATTCGCTTCTTTAATTCACTAACGGGCTCTACGCCGTCATAAGAAAGCAGTACATGCTTTATAGCTGATAAGCCCAACCACGCACCACTTGCATCATCGCCAACTTGCAGACCGTAACCACCTTTGTCAGTAAATATACCCTTGTCGTAACGGGTTGCCGCTGAACCTGTACCGCAAATAATAAGGGCTCCAGACTGATTTTCGTGCGCGCCCAAACAAGCGGCGTGTAAATCACTTATTACCACGGTATCGGCAAATGGGTTGTCTAACGCCAAAAAAGACTGCTTTGCTTGAGGAATATTCGCCCCTGCCAATCCAGCAGCTAGCAACACTTCTTCGCATGTAATCGGCAACGCAGCACTTTCTATTGCGTCTAACGTTGCATCTATTACCGACCCCATTGCTTGTTCGGGGTTGGTCATTATATTTGCAGGGCCTGCCGCCCCTTCACCTAATGTATTGCCATCAATATCTTGCAACGATGCACGGCACCGGGTGCCACCACCGTCAATACCCACTACATATTTGTAACTCACGGGTTACCTGCTTCTCTAAACTATTCAATACAACTTGTTGTATGCACTTTACCACACCGATTTCACAGAATAACTTGCTTTCTTGCCAGTAAAGCAGCCTTTCACGTTACCTGAAGACCCTTATACCAATCCGCATAGATAATTGCCCACTCAGAAGCCGCTGTAAAAACGTACAGCTTAGCTCAATAGGCACAAGCGAATATGATCGAAGAACACAGCAGAGCAGTATCTTGATTAAAAAGGAAATTTACCTATGAATTTAAAAACCGTTATTGGCGCAATAACTCTAGCTTGTGTAGGTGTTAGTTCTACTCCTGCTTTTGCACAACAAGCTGGCGCTCAACAGCCTCAGGGTTGGATGTGGGGTTTTGGCGTCGCAGCATCGCAAGATGTATATACCGACTTTGATAATCGCGTTGTTCCTATTCCTATTATCGGCTACACCGGTGAAAAGTTACGCGTTTACGGACCATTTATTGGCTATGAACTTTTTCGCGAAAGTGGCTTTACTCTTGACGCTCAGCTTGTCCCGATATTTGCAGGTTATGAAGAAGATGACAGTGCCGTATTTACAGGTATGGACGACAGAGATTTTAGCTACGCGGCCGGAGTTGGGCTTAACTACAACACGGGTAGCTGGGTTTATTCATTGTCAACCAATGCCGATATTCTTGGTAAGTTTGATGGCTACCAAGCGTCCGCCCGTATCGGGAAAAGGTTTAGAATAAATAACTTCATGATCGAGCCGTCTATAGGCGTAAACTACCAAGACAGCAATTACGTCGACTATTACTACGGCGTACGCCCTGAAGAAGCCTCAGCATTTCGAAGTGCATATAACGGCGATAGCGCGCTCAATACGGAAGTACGCGTTGCCATCTCGACCCGACAGTTTCTGGGCGGCATGACCCGTTTAGAAGTTGGCGCCACCTTCTTTGACGATAGCATCAGCGATAGCCCGCTGACAGACGATGATACCGCGCTTAACGCCATGCTGGTTTATACACGCTTTTTCTAGACTATTGCTAATAGCCTACTCTACAACCGCGTGGATAGATTAAATACAAGGTACTAGCATCAAAAAGCCCTCATGTAAGAGGGCTTTTTAATATTGAGTTGATGCGTTTCGCTACGCGGGCTTTTTAAACGCTAGCGTTTCCCACAGTGGTACCGTAGACAAACTATGTTTATAGCTGCCAGATGTCTCTTTGGTGCTGTAAGACAAATAAATCAGCGTTTTTGAGTCGGCATCGTAAATTCTTCGAAGCTTCATGTTTTTGAAAAACACGCTCTTAGATTTTTTAAAAATTACTTCACCTGAATCTGACTTATCAATGGCGTTTAACATCTCAGCCGTAATAGGGCCGGTTTGTCTGCACGCGATTGAACTGTCTGATGGATCCGACAAATCAAGGTTCGCTTCAATACTTGAAATATGGCAGGTTACACCTGTCACTATGGGGTCTTGAAGCGCATCAATTTTAATGTCTTTAGTAGTGAAAAGACCAAGAGACACATCGCCCACTTCGCTGTCGCTACAGCCTGCCAACGTAAACACCGACGCGGCGAGCAAACCCAACACAGTGCTTTTCACAAAAGAGCCGCTCTTAAAAGTGCCTTTCATAGAAGTACGAGCCTCGTATGAATTTAACCAACGTCCATTTGTTTTCATATCATTCCCACCTCTACTCTATTTATGATCTTTATTTGTTTACTCGAAATACCGAGCCTGTGATCATTTTAGCCTAACAGGTTTAACTGTGTCTTATCCATAAGGTCGTGCTGCTTAATAAGTTGCTTTGCCTTTTCAATGTCTGGCGCAAAATAACGGTCTTTGTCGTAAAACGGCACTTGGTCTCTTAGTAGCTGCATCAACACTTGGAGCTTTTCGCTGGTTTTAAACGGCTTCCTGAAATCTAACCCTTGGCAGGCCGCTAACCACTCAATGGCCAATATACCTGCCACGTTATCGAAAATATCTCGTAAACGCCTCGCGGCGAAGGTAGCCATAGACACGTGGTCTTCTTGGTTCGCAGACGTAGGCAACGAATCGATAGATGCGGGGTGCGCCAGGGTTTTGTTTTCACTAGCAAGCGCCGCACAGGTAACCTGCGCAATCATGAAGCCCGAGTTTACCCCACCATTTTCAACTAGAAACGGTGGCAAACCACTTAAATGCGTATCAATCATTAACGACATTCTGCGCTCCGACAGTGCGCCAATTTCAGATAGTGCAATAGCCAGCATATCTGCCGCCATTGCCACGGTTTCCGCATGAAAGTTTCCGCCAGATAGAATATCGCCAGTTGGCGTATCAGCGTCATCATTATTTTCAACAAAAACCAACGGGTTGTCGCTTACTCCATTAGCTTCCACCACCAAAATCTCTTGGGCATAGCGCATTTGCTGTAAACACGCTCCCATCACCTGTGGCTGGCAACGCAGAGAGTACGGGTCTTGTACTTTTTCACATCGTTGATGTGAATGACCAATCTCTGAGGTGTCTAGCAATGTTCTAAACGCAGTCGCCACATCGCTCTGGCTTTTGTGGCCACGCACTTCGTGGATCCGCGCGTCGAACGGCACGCGGGAACCTAACGCGGCCTCAACAGTAAGCGCACCAATACCAATAGCACTATGAAGCGCATTTTCAGTATAAAACAACCCCTGAAGTGCAAACGCTGTCGAGGCTTGCGTGCCGTTTAACAGTGCTAAGCCTTCTTTGGGTGCCAGCGCAATTGGCTGCATACCCGCAATTTCAAGGGCTTGGGCTGCACTAATTCTCTCTCCTTTATAAAAAGCTTCCCCTTCCCCTAACAGCACCACACTCATGTGTGCTAAAGGCGCTAAGTCGCCGCTGGCACCTACCGAGCCTTTTTCAGGAATGGCGGGATAAACCTGTGCATTAAACAAGGTAATGAGCGCTTCTATTACGCTGAGGCGAATGCCAGAATAACCACGGGCCAAGGAGTTAATTTTTAACAGCATGAGCAGGCGCACAGTATCTTCTTGCATAAAGTCGCCCGTACCGGCCGCGTGCGATAACACAATACTGCGCTGTAATAGCTCTAACTCATCAACATTAATACGGGTATTAGCCAATAAACCAAAGCCGGTATTGATGCCATAGACAGTCCGGTTTTCTTTAATGACGTTCAGTACTACTTGCTCGGCGGCGTTTATGGCGGGTACTGCACTTTCATCTAACGATAAATGAACGTGGCTTCGATGTACTTCCCGTAACTGATCTAACGTCAATGTACCTGGCACAAGATTAAGCTGCTTAACACCACCGTTTTCAGTAAAAAAAGACGAATGCGACATGACTATTTCTCCCCGCCAAAGCTTTTGTTCGAGCTTGAATGAGTGCCTGTTCTATCGGGGATTTGGTTATTAGCCGCGCTATTGACCATGGGAAGATCCAAGTTGTGCTTGGCAGCACAGTCTTTTGCAATGTCGTAGCCTGCATCTGCATGACGCATTACGCCCGTGGCAGGGTCGTTATGAAGAACCCGAGCAATACGCTCAGCCGCTTCGTCCGTACCGTCACAAACAATCACTACACCCGAGTGTTGGCTAAAACCCATTCCTACACCGCCACCATGATGAAGGCTTACCCAGGTTGCACCACCCGCTGTATTTAATAGGGCATTCAGCAGCGGCCAGTCTGATACGGCATCTGAACCATCGAGCATGACCTCTGTTTCTCTATTGGGTGAAGCTACCGAACCAGAGTCGAGATGATCCCGTCCAATCACAACTGGCGCGCTTAACTCGCCACTGCGAACCATTTCATTAAAGGCAAGCCCCAGCTTTTGTCTTTCACCCAGCCCCACCCAGCAAATACGCGCGGGCAGGCCTTGGAATTGAATACGTTCTTTAGCCATATCTAGCCAGTTATGTAGATGGGGGTTGTCGGGTATAAGCTCTTTAACTTTAGCGTCCGTTTTATAGATATCTTCCGGATCGCCTGACAGCGCAGCCCATCTGAAAGGCCCTATGCCCTGACAAAAAAGCGGTCGTATATAGGCAGGAACGAAACCTGGGAAATCGAACGCATGCTCAATACCCTCTTCTAGCGCCATTTGTCTAATGTTGTTGCCATAATCAAGAGTAGCAGCGCCAGCTTGTTGGAAACCAAGCATTGCTTTAACTTGCAGCGCCATCGACTGTTTAGCACTTTTCACAACACCCGCTTCGTCTTTTTTACGCTGCGCCTCAGCTTGATCTAGCGTCCACCCCACTGGTAGATAGCCATTCAACGGATCGTGCGCACTGGTTTGGTCGGTCACAACCTCGGGAATAATCCCTTTCGCTAGCATATCGGGAAATACTTCAGCAGCATTGCCGAGCAATCCTATTGATACAGGCTTCCCAGCTTCTTTGGCTTCCTCAAGTAGTTGCATGGCTTCTTCTAACGAATGCGCTTTTTTGTCCAAATAACCCGTGCGAATTCTGAAATCTATGCGAGTTTCATCTACCTCCACAGCTACCATTGAAAAGCCAGCCATGGTTGCAGCTAAAGGCTGTGCTCCGCCCATACCGCCCAAGCCACCAGTCAAAATCCAGCGTCCTTCAGCGCTTCCTTCAAAATGCGTTTTGGCCACGCTCACAAATGTTTCATAAGTCCCCTGGACAATGCCTTGCGAGCCTATGTATATCCATGACCCTGCGGTCATTTGCCCGTACATCATCAAACCTTCTTTATCCAGAGCGTTAAAGTGCTCCCAGTTTGCCCAATGCGGTACAAGGTTAGAATTAGCAATTAACACACGAGGTGCATTTTCGTGAGTGGGAAATACCCCAACAGGTTTGCCTGATTGAACCAGCAACGTCTCATCAGTATTTAAGCGCTTGAGTACTTCTACGATTTTGTCGTAAGACGCCCAGTCACGGGCCGCACGCCCAATACCGCCGTAAACCACCAGATTTTGCGGATGCTCCGCAACGTCTGGATCCAGGTTATTCATTAACATGCGAAGCGGCGCTTCCGTTTGCCAGCTCTTCGCATTTAGCGTACTGCCTCTTGGGGCACGTATTTCTCTTGTAGGGTCGAGGCGTTTCATAAACTTCTCCTAGGCATATTCTTACGTTTGCCGATTTGTTTTTTATTAGGAAGTGTCATCTTTTTAGAAAGCAATGAGTTGCTAGCGCCTTTGGCGCAATGACACTTAGAACTCCAAGTGTCCTCCCAAGCGGTATCGACTACCTGGGTGATACAGCACCGCGTGGCTAACCACTGCGCTTGAACTCGCTTTGGATCTATTATTTAAGGATGAATCTGACGTCGCCTTTAAACCGTTCTTTATCTGAGCATTCGCCGTTGACGACTCGCCAATATTGCTCTCATCGCTGGCTATTGTGCTGGGCACTCGAGAGAAGGTTCGTCGCGTAATTTTCAGGCACGGCTCTTTAGGCTTAATCAATAGTGCTTGTGCAATATCTTTTTCAACAACCACAGCTTCTACGCTGTGATCGGCTTGTGAAAGGGGCGCGACCTGATTCAAATAAAAGTTTGCAGTTTGAGCTTTAAAATCTTTATCTAAATAGTCGTTAATCCACGCTGGGTTAACCCACCTATCTTCATACTGAACAGGTAAGTTGTTCTCGCAGTGTACGATAATGCTATGAAATACTGGCTCTCCCACATCGATACCCAGTCGTTGAGCAATAGCATCACTGGCTGGCGAGGTTTCCAACACTAATATCTCGTTAGTGTATCTATGCCCCCGCTGCTCTATTTCATCGCGAATGCTTTTGATCTCAAGCATTGAGCTCATAGGGCGACTATCTGACACAAACGTGCCTATCCCCTGGCTGCGCATTAAAATGCCCTCGTCCACCATTTCACTTAACGCTCTTCTAGCAGTCATTCGGCTTACACCGTGCTGCTGGGCAAGTTGGTTTTCTGAAGGCACTTGGCTACCCGGCTTCATCTCACCACTTTCGATGGCATCCAAAATTGCTGTCTTAATTACTCTGTACCGAGGTTGCATATCGTGGCCATTCACAACTAAATTGTTAATAATATGCTAACAGCATACTTGTATATACAAGTATGCACAAGTACACTGAACTCAAAATTTACACTGCGTTTCAGTAAAGATTCTGGTCAAAGCCAGACAAAGAACAAGACGACCAGTTAGACGAAAAACCAGACAAGAGGTGGCTTAGAGTGGAGCACGTTATGGGTTATCAGTACGACACGCTTATTTACAATGTTCGCATTGCGTCTATGCAAGACAACAAGTTGCCCTATGGCGAATTACCGCCACACGCCATTGCCATAAAAGACGGCAAAATTGCTGCGTTACTTCCTTGCGATGACTCACTAGACGACGTGTTTGAGCAAGCCAAAAGCGTAATAGATGCCACTACCCTAATTCCCCAAAATGAAGGTTCAACGCCCAAACACCCGTGGCTATTGCCTGGCTTCATCGATTGTCATACGCATCTAGTGTATGGCGGCAATCGCGCCGAAGAATTCGAAATGCGATTGCAAGGCGCAAGTTATGTAGACATTGCGCAGCGCGGCGGTGGTATTAAAGGGACGGTTGAAAAAACTCGACGCTCTGACGAAAACACCCTGCTTCACACTGCGATAAAACGCGCAAAGCGACTGTGCGAAGAAGGTGTTACCACCATTGAAGTCAAATCAGGTTACGGGCTGGATTTAGACACTGAAGTGCGCATGTTACGCGTGGCTAAATCCCTTGAGCAGCATCTTCCTGTGAGTATTAAAACTACCTATTTAGGCGCTCACGCCCTGCCCAATGAATTTGCTGACGACTCAGAAGGATATATCGATTTCATTTGCAACGAGGCACTTCCTCACATTGCTTCGCAAAACTTGGCTGACGCCGTTGATGTATTTTGAAACTATCGGTTTTTCAACTTCACAAACAGAACGGGTGTTTTGCTGCGCACAGCAGCACGGTTTACCCATTAAAGCTCATGTAGAACAGCTTAGCGACAGCAAAGGCGCAGTGCTAGCAGCTAAGTACGGCGCACTATCGGTAGACCACATCGAATATTTAGCTGACAGCGATATTCCCTTACTTTCCCAAAGTGGCACCGTTGCCGTGCTTTTACCAGGCGCATTTTATTACCTAAGTGAAGTGCAAAAGCCGCCGGTAGACGCTCTAAGGGCGCACAATGTGCCCATGGCCTTAGCCACTGACTTTAATCCAGGTAGTTCGCCGTTAGCCTCAATCCTTACCGCGATAAATATGGGGTGCGTGCTGTTTCAACTGACACCAGAAGAAGCGCTACGCGGCGCTACTGCACACGCGGCTAGTGCACTAGGGCTGCACGACCGAGGTGTTATTGAAGCAGGCAGGCTTGCTGACTTAACACTGTGGGATATCGAAACGCCGGCAGAGCTCGCCTATTGTATTAATGGCCACCGCCCCATTGCGGTGTTTAAGGAAGGTAAACATGTTTAAGTGGCAAGGCAGAATAGACAGTGAAGACGGCATTGAGGGCCTACGTTGGCATCAAAAAGTTAACGAACTTGAAGTGGGCGAAGATAATTCATTAGCCAACGCCGTTACCCTTGTTGGTTTTGAGAGTGATTTGGGTGTGGGATTTAACAAAGGTCGTGTAGGTGCCTCTGATGGTCCAAATGCGATTCGCCAGGCACTTGCAAACTTGCCCTGGCACTGGCCAAACGCATCATTAGCTGATTTAGGGAATGTTACTGCTAAAGAGAACTTAGCCCAGGCACAAACCCAATATGCCGACGCCATTTGTTATGCGCTCAAGCAAAATGATGGATTGGTCATTGGGCTGGGAGGGGGACATGAAATTGCATGGGGGAGCTATCAAGGGGTTTTCAATGCTAAGCCCGAAAGCGCCCGCATTGGCATTATTAATTTCGACGCCCATTTTGATTTAAGAAAGCCTTCACCAAACACCAGTTCAGGTACGCCGTTCAGGCAAGTGTATGATCACTGCCAGCTACACGATACACCGTTTCATTACGCTTGTTTGGGCGTATCGAAAGCAGCCAATACACCAGCGCTGTTTAACTTTGCCAATACGTCCAACACGCGCTATTTAACCGATGTGGCGTTAAATGATGAATCACTGTGTATGCAGCGAATAGATGAGCTACTATCTCCGATGCTAAAAGACATCGATGAGCTTTACGTCACTGTATGTTTAGATGCATTTCCAGCAGCACAAGCACCTGGCGTTAGCGCGCCCAGTGCGTTGGGGATTTCCCCCACACTTGTTATTAACACACTGCACTTTTTAGCTCAGCACCAAAATACTTATGGGTATCAATGGAGACTGTGTGACGTTGCGGAAATGAACCCCAATTATGATATTGATAGCCGCACAGCAAAGCTGGCTGCACGGCTAATTTTTGAAGCAGTAGATGCAATAAGCTCGCACACTTAACGAGTTAACGCTTTAACGTTTGACGCTTTTATGTTTACTGGCCGCCTGCCCTTTCACATGCAGCGGCGGTAAACAAGACATCGGTGGAGCTATTTAATGCTGTTTCAGCAGAGTCTTGCAGTACGCCAACAATAAAGCCCACTGCAACCACCTGCATAGCCACTTCATTGGGTATATTAAACAGGCTACAGGCAAGCGGAATAAGCAGTAGCGAACCACCTGCAACACCTGAACTTCCACATGCTGATACCGCAGCGATAACGCTTAACAATACAGCAGTAGGGAAATCTACAGAAATTCCCAAGGTATTAACCGCAGCTAGCGTCAACACGGTTATTGTGATTGCAGCCCCAGCCATATTAATCGTGGCGCCTAACGGAATAGATACCGAATAGGTGTCTTCATCAAGCTTTAAGCGTTTACACAGCGCCATGTTTACCGGAATATTCGCCGCCGAACTACGGGTGAAAAACGCCGTAATACCGCTTTCTTTCAGGCATTTGAACACCAAAGGATAAGGGTTCTTTTTGGTTGCCAGAAATACTAACAAGGGATTGGTCACAAGTGCGATAAATAGCATCGCGCCAATCAGTACCGTTAGTAAATGAGAGTAACCAAGCAATGCTTCAAAGCCCGTTGTAGCAATGGTATTAGCTACCAAGCCGAAAATACCGAAGGGCGCGAGTTTAATAACAAAACCCACCACGGTTGTTACGCTATCTGCCATATTTTGAAGTAGCGCTTTCGTTGCCTCGCTAGCATGACGTAGACCTAAACCTAGGCCTACAGCCCACGTGAGAATACCAATGTAATTTCCATTTACTAATGCATTTACCGGATTATCTACCATGTTATAAAGCAAAGTAGTAAGGACTTCCGACACACCTTTCGGCGCAGCTTGGCTAACATCTGAAGTCACTAAGCTTAAGCTTGTAGGAAAAGCAAAGCTTGCCAACACGGCGGTGAGCGCGGCCAGTAGTGTGCCCATCAAATAAAGCACAAGCACGGGTTTGATAAAGGTTTGCTCGTTTTGCTTATGGTTGGCAATGGATGCCATGACCAAAACAAAAACCAATAAAGGAGCTATTGCTTTTAAGGCTTTTACAAATAAGTTACCCAATAGCCCTACTGATTGAGCAGCTGAAGGTGAAAAACTCGCTATCGCAATACCGCATACGATACCAATGATAATTTGCAGTACCAAACTGCCATTCATGTAGCGCTGAAACAGGCTGGGGCGTGACGTTGAATCCATAAATGTTGGTCCATTATTATTTTGACGACGCACCATAAAGGATAACGTTACACAAATGAACCTGTTTGGTCTTAGTTACTCGCAAATAACCGTATGCTTGCCGTTTATAAGGGTTTACATGCCTTCAAGTATCTTTTGCGTATAAGACGTCCACTGGTAAAGAGGAAGTTCTCCATCAATATAATAGTCTGGCTGAATGCCTACCCCATCAATGGCCATATGCGGAATGCGTAAACTTTTAGTCAGGCTGTAATACAAAGTAAAAGTACCGCTCGGCGAATCAGTTTGATACATGTTAGAAATATCGAGTACACCTGCGGTAGTTTGCCCAAACAGCTTTACTTTTTTGCTTTGTTTAGCCGCCAGTAAGAACTGCTCAGCGGTGCTGCCATTACTTGAATCAACAAGTACGCCAATACTCTTCGGCAAGGGTTCAATTTTGTCGAATGTCTCCACCGTTACGTCTTCATCAATATTGATGTAGCTGCCGATGTGTTGATTAAGAATGTCGTACCCGTCTTTTGCCCATTGCTTTTCTTCTTCACTAAAATGAGGGTTTTGCAAAAAGCCAAGCATTCTAGAATTGTTAAGCTCGGTAGATAAGTATTCCATGCCTACAGTGCGAATAGGGTTAGTGTATAAAATAGGGAGTAAAGACGCATAGCTTACGTCACTACCACCACCGTTTCCTCGGATGTCGATAATGAGGTTTTCAGTTTTTAAAATCGTGTCTAGGTGCTTAGCGATAACCGCGTCGATGTCTTTTTTGAAGGCATGATCGAAAGCCGGTATGCGAACTAACACAGTGTTCTCTGAAACTTTCTCGAATAGCGGAGCCTTTGTACTTAGTAGGCGAACATAGCGTGTTATTTCAGGCGACGATTCTTGTCGCGGTTCCTCTCGCGACATAACGATAAAGCTATTGCCCAACACCACTTCATTGTTACCCAAGAGTGTCATGGTATCGATTTGTCGGGCGGAGTGATCGCCCATAAAAAACGTCACTTTTGCAGTATTGTTGTCTTCAGGGTCATTAACGATGAACTTTACTTGTCCCGCCTTCCATGAAGGGTTGGTACTTTCAACGATATAAGCTTTATGGACATTGCCCTCTTTTTTTAAGGCAACCGTATAGCTTGAGAATTGCCAAATCCCCTCAAGAGTTTCGTCACGTTGGCTTTTCAAATGTTGTTTAAATGCCGATAAGTCGAAATCATGCACTACCGATTCGCGTACCGCTTCCTCTGAGCCATTCGTATTTAACGCAAGACCAATGTGCCCCTTGCGAAAAAATGTAAGCCAGTCGCTAAGCACTGTGTGGCATTGCGCTTCGCTTTTCGCGCTTTGTACTCGCGCCAAAATCGCACTATTGTGGGCCGAATAAAGGTCCTGCCCTTTATTCTCTACGGTATATTGAAAACCGGCATCGTTGTTTTCAAACGTGCTTTTTAGCCATGCAAACTCACTTTCACACTGAAAGGTACTACCAAACGAACAGAAAGAGGCAAAAAGAGGGAATATCGCAAATCGTTTCACTAAATATGATGTCCATATCTACTTTTAATAACGATAAAGTATCATAAAACCATGATCTTGCGAGCATTTACCAAGCACATACTTGTAAGCAAACGTTTTAGCTACTAATTCCTAAGCGGTGAGTTCACCCCACCGCATAAGTTTTTTCTAGTGCACTTAACCCCACACCGTTGCGTTTAATCACTTTAAGCTGAGTAGGAATACGCTCTTTCATGGCTTCAATATGGCTTATCACACCAATCATTTTTCCGCTGGCATTTAAGTTGTCTAGTGCATCAAGGGCCACATCCAAAGTTTCAGCATCAAGAGTGCCAAAGCCCTCATCTAAAAACAGCGAGTCGATACTGGTCTTGTGACTGACCAAGTCAGATAAAGCTAATGCCAGTGCAAGGCTCACCAAAAAGCTTTCTCCGCCAGACAGGGTTTTGGTGTCTCGCACTACATCACCTTGCCAGGTGTCTAATACACTTAAACCCAACCCTTCGTTTTCTTTTCGAATTAGCTGATAGCGACCGTGTAATTTATCCAGCTGCTGATTAGCAAGCTGCACTAAGTTGTCCAGAGTAAGCCCTTGAGCAAAACGTCTGAATTTGTCGCCGCTTGCCGAGCCAATTAACGAGTGCAGGTAAGTAATATCATCGTAATAGGCCTCAAACGCAGCCATCTCATCCACAAGCTGTTGCTGCCTTTCGCGGGCTTGATTGTTAGCGCTTAGCTGCTGTTCAATTTGCCCTAAAGACGATAACAGCGTGTCACGCTGCTGAGCTTGCTGGGTAATTTTCGTATCGAGCCACTGTGCACCGTGCTCTTCTAACTCGCTCTGCCACTGTGCTGCGTTAGCATGGGCTTTTAGCGATTGTTGGGTAGCTAGCGCGTTTTCTAGCTTTAAGTCCGCTTGTTGTTTTTGCTGAGCTAATCGCTTTTGCAGTTCAAGCAAGGTGTTGCGGGTATCTTCGTCTAAAAGCGCATTACTAAACGCGTGCTCATCGTCAAATGGGCTGCTCGCCAACTGACGGCTAAAGTGCTCTGTTGCCTCTGTAAGTGCTTGCTCTTTTTCGCGCATTTGCTCATTAAGCTGGGCAATTTCGGCTTCTAAACGAGACAATATAGTGTCCGTTTGTTGTAGACGAGATTTGCATTCATTTACATTTCGCTCAGCCATTTCTTGGGCGGCGTTTGCCTTATTCCTTGTTTCAGCAATATTGCCTTCAGGGAATACGGTTGTGCGCGAGTCTCGCAGCGCCTTTAAACTATTATCTAGCTGCACAAGCTCTTCAGATACATCCTTTAGCTGATTCTCAGCGCTTTCGATATCACGATTAACCACAAGCAAGGTGCTACTTACCTCTTGCAACTCATCTTTAAGTTTGGCGTGTAGCTGATGATTGTGTTTATAGGTTTTTAGCGCTTCGGCTTTTTCATTTAACCACGTGGCAATTCCATCAATAGACAGGTTGTGAATGTCAGCACCGCGCGCCGTCATAGTTTCGCTAAGCGCTAAAATACTATTATTAATCCCTTTTGTTTTGTTCTCCAACTCTGTATTACGTTCGTTAAATTGCTTTTCCAAGGTTTCGCGCTGCTGCAGAGAAACTGCAAGTTCTGACTGTTTGGCTTGTAGCAACTGTTGCGCTTCATTTTTAGCCTGTTGTGCAACATTTAGAGCTTGCTCGCACTCATCTAAACGGGTTAATTGAGCACTAATATCATCGAGACGAGTTTTAAACTGCTGGGTAAATTGAGCAATGCTTTGCGATGTATTAATGTCGACCTTTTCAAAGCTCGGTATATCAGCGCTAAGTACGCTTGAAATCTGCTGCCACTTTTCTAACAGCGTGTCTCGTTGCCCGCTTGCCTGTTCTAGCTGCTTATTAACCTGAGCAAGAGTGAATTCAGTTTGTGTAACACTTTCTTTTGCCCGCGCCCCTTGCAGCTCAATATCATCTAACTGCTGCTTTAAGCTATCTCGCTTTTGGATAGTTTCAGGTACATCAATAACCACGCTAGACGTGGTGTGCTCGTTTGCCCCACAAACAGGGCATGGCTCGCCACTTTTTAACTGTGTGCGCAGGTGCGCCACTTCAGCATCCAAGGCGATAAGCGCCTCTATGTCTTTTAAATTACTGCGGGTTTGCTTGTAAGCATCAACCAAGGCTTGGCGGTCAGATTGCTGCTGAGCTAGTTTCTTCGCTAAGTCTTCCTTTTGCACACCCAGCGATACTTTCTCTTGTTCTAGTGTCAAATATTGCTGCTGAATATGCCCTAACTGTAACACGTTATCCCAATGATGGAGCTTGGTATCGCGCTCTTGCTGAAGGCTTGCTTTGCTGGCTGCATTAGCACTATTAGTATCACTTGGTTTGCCAGATAGCGCGGCCTGAAGTGCCTTTTCGCACTTTGCAACTTGTGCGTTTTTGTCATCGAAGGTCTGCGTTAACGCGCTTAACGACTCATTTGTTTTTGCAATAGCGTCATCTAGGGATGAAAGCGCCTGACGATCATTCTTTACGCTTTGTGTCAGTGTCTCTAACTGCTTTTTATCATGTTCAATATGGCGCGCCGTTTCACTCCAGCCACTTATAAATTCCGCTATACCGCTAAGTGATTGATGTTCACGTAAGTAGGTTTCCAGTTCACCAAGCTTGGTCTTGTTATCTGCCGAAGCGTTTTCGATTTCTGTGCGCTTTAGCGTTAACGCGTTTATTGACTGCCTTAAACGTGCCGCGTTTTCGTTTGCTTTTTGCTGATCAGTAGTGAGCTGCGCTATTTGGTTATCTAGCGGAACTACCTGCTCATTTATGCGCTTTTCAAGCTCACTGCTTTGTTGCTTTGTAAGAACTAACGCTTGTTCAGCGTTGATCACTTCCAAACTGAGCTGTGCCTTTTGCGTTTTTAAGTCGGGCAACTGGGCTGCTTTCCCGTCAAGCCTTTCTTTATAACGGGTTACGTCTTGCTGAAGCCCGTTTTTTTGCAAAAATGGCAGGCGAAGCTTTTCAGCTGGCTCACTTTGGGTTAAAAGATCAAGTTCTTGTCTCGCCTCATTGATAGCGTTATTCGCGGTCTGCTGCGCTTCACTGGCTTCTTTAATGGAGAGCTCATTGGCGTTAAACGCTTGTTGCCACTGCTGTTGCTTTTGTAACTGAACAAGTGTTTGGTTAGACGTTGCGACTTGGCTCTTGGTTTGTGCTTGCTCTTCTTCAAGCTGGGCGATTTGCTCGTCGCTAAGCAAGGTTACGCCTTCCAGCTTTATCGCGAATTCTTTTTTCTTTTGTTTAGCGTCACTAAATTGCTGATGTACTGCCTGTGATATCTGCCCGTAAATTTCGGTGCCAGTTAACTCTTCAAGCAGCTCGGCCCGGTCGGCCTCGTTAGCATTTAAAAACGCTGCAAAATCCCCTTGCGACAACATCATAGACTTGGTGAAGCGGGCAAAATTAAGACCAGTCAGCTTTTCAATCTCTTCACTTTTCGGCCTAACCTGGGTAGCCAGTACCTTGCCGCTTTCAACTTCGGCTAGCTCAACATCGGCACTTTGCAGATTACCGTCAACTTTCCCTCTGGCCCGACGCATACTCCAAAACGCACGATATGCTTTGCCTTTAATATCAAACTCAACCTCCGCCAAACACTCCGCCGTGCCGCGGGTCATGATGTCGTTGTTAGACGTTGAAATTGGCCCCAAGCGAGGGGTTTGGTGATAAAGCGCTAAACAAATGGCATCAAGTAGCGTGGTTTTACCTGCCCCTGTTGGGCCAGTTATGGCAAACAGGCCATTGTCGATAAACGGCGACTGGGTGAAATCTATCTTCCACTCCCCTTTTAAGGCGTTTAGATTTTTAAGGCGTAAGGTCAATATTCTCATTGTATTACTCGCCTTTATTTTCTGTTGTGTTTGCCAATGAGGTCTCTACTGGTACTTCAGCATCTTCATCATTGGTGTGCACTTGCTCTACTGCTTCATTGAACAGCTGCCTTATCCGGTTTAAGCGTGAAGCGCTTTTCTCTGAACCGGCTTGTTCCATTGCTCGGGTGCTTTGGTCGTCATATAGCAGGGTTGCTTGTGCCGACTCAGTTGGTACCGACCCGCTCTGTGCCGACTCACTTGTTGTATTATCTTCTATGCTCTCCAATGCCAAACGCGCTTCAAATACATCGTTTACCGATAGTTCACTAAGCTGAACGTTTTGCTTTTCTGTTAGGCTATTTACCATGCGCTTACGCTTGCGTTTCAACTGTAAAATCTCAGCGTTTTTCCCTTCTAACAAGCCCTGAATACGCTGCTGTAGATCAGTCAGATAGTCTTCTGTTTCAACTTCAATGCATAACCACACTGGGTCTTTAGAGCTAATGGCGTTATCCGTTGCGCTAATGGTTTTATTAAACTCGCTAAGGGCTTTATTAACCTCGCTAAGGGCTTTATCCACTTCGCTAACGGCTTTATCCACTTCGCTAACGGCATCATCTGTTTGAGAAGCTAACGTGATGGCATCGCTCTTATTAATGGCCGCCTCTATAGCTTTTAAGTCCCCTTTTATTACTTCCATGGCCTGAAAGCGCGGTACCGGAAGCGTTGAGATAGTTGGCGTTGTGCTTTCAGATTCAAAAGTTACCAACACCACTTGCTTTTGCGTGTTTAGTTCATCAAAACTTAGCGGTATGGGCGAGCCTGAGTAGCGAATGTGATCTGTCTTAGCGACTTTTTGTGGCCTGTGAATATGCCCAAGTGCAATATAATCGGCGGGTGGAAACCCTTTGGCGTCAAAGCCTTCAAGGGTACCAATGTAGATATCGCGTACACTTTCTGACTGACTCACGCCTAAAGCAGTTAAATGCCCGGTAGCAATAATAGGAATGGCAGCACTATTTTTACTGCCCTGTTCTGCTTGTTTTTCTTCAATTGAAGCGCGCAGTGACAGGGCTTCATTATAAAGCGCCCCATAATGTTGCTTTATCGCATTGCCGAGCGCTTGACGTTTGTCAGTGGCGCTTTGCCCTGCCTCACTGACAAGCACATCACGTGGGCGAATAAAGGGTACGGCACACAGTACGGCACTGGGCTGCCCATTGCGATCGTTAAGCGTAATGACTTGTTCACTTAAATCGCCATACGTACTGGCTATTACGTGGCTATTTAAGTATTTCAGTAGCGCCTTACTTTCGTTTAATACCGACACTGAATCGTGATTTCCCCCCAGCACCACCAATGTACACTGCATGCCCTGTAGCTCACCAATAAACGCATGGTAAAGCTCTCTGGCGTAGCTAGGCGGCGTGCCCGTGTCGAACACATCACCCGCGACAATAATCGCATCTATTTGATGCACTTCTACTTGTTGAAGAAGCCATTTAAGGAAAGCGGCGTGTTCATTTTTGCGACTTTTCGTGAAAAAACTCTGACCTAAATGCCAGTCAGACGTATGCAATATTTTCATGTAGAAGAGAACCAGGCTTGTTGCATTGGAGATAGAGAAACGCATTCGGCGCAATGGCGCTGCTGCTATGGAGTGTCGATGTTGATCAACGCACCGTACAGCAACTATAGAGATTTTGTGGTTTTATGACAATGGATTGATAGCGTAATTGTTCGTTTGAAATAGTTATTTCTGCATACTGCTCATCGAGAAAACTGATGTCATAAAGAATACACTGTGGAATATGCTAGCTCGCTTTGAATAGAGGCCGAGGTAAGCGCACATTAAACAGGCTGATAAATGTTATCCCAGTAATCATCGAGTGTATTCACAGCATCGTTAAGCGGCCGCGCTACAAAAACATCGCCGTCTTGTTCAACTAGTTCCATGTCCACCAGCTTATTAATAGCGTCAGCAACATCAAAGTCGAGCGCACAATCAAGCTCTTCTGAAAAGTAACTTTCTATTACACTATCGAGCGTTCCTAATGACATTCCACCAGCGGCAATCTCGCGCTCTGCACGCACCGCGTAGAATGCAGCACCACCTTCTACAGACACTTCACTACATTTCAGCAAAAATGTATAAGCCAACAAAGCTTCTTTGCAGTCCTCTTCCTCTGCTGCATCAATTAATGTATGAAACACGCCTGCGTTATTGTCTAAATTTTTAAAATAGAGATTGTCAGACAGGGCTTTCATAAAGCGTATTTTTCTGTTTTTAAACTTAGTCCATTCTTTAAAGACAAAGCTTCCGAACACGCCCATGCCAATGCCAAAAGTGATTAGACTTTGCTTAGTCAGCTCCACTTCGTCGTCTTTAAAGCCAAGCCAAAAGGCGAGGAAGGAAGCAATGAGAAGTAACGACGCGCCTAACTTAGTCACCAGCACTACGGTGCCACCTATTGCCGCCGATGCACTAATAATCAACTTATCTAGCGGGCGCATTTTGACTTCAGTGTTTGGAAACAGCATCTCCAAGTCTGCTTTAGGTACGTTTTGAAAAAGCTTCACTATGGTGGAGCCAGGTTTAAAGGTGACTGGCGTTTGCCCTTTCTCTTTGAAGTAGGCTTTATCTTTAAAAGTGATATAAACAGCCACTTTGTCGTAGTTGGTAAATGACACCTGCTTTTTTCGCAACCCGAAAAAAGTACGCAGCGTTTCAGTTTTTACCGACTCGCCCCGTCGATAAAACACCACATCCTCAAAGTCTTCGAAGCTAACCGCAAGGCGCACTTTAAACAGCGACTCTTCGTTTAATGCTGCTTCTAAATCTTCGTTTGTGACTTTTTCAAAATTGGCTGCGTTTAATAGATTGGCAAACGCACTCGAGAACGCCTTTTGACTTTGCTTCCTAGTAGCTTCACTTGAAGATGTAAGATCGCGGGTGTCTTTGTTTGGGTCAAAATCGTTATAGCTATCTTTCAGACCCTCAAGTTGCTCATGATATTGATAGTGTATGCGATTAACGAGCAATGTTGAGAACATACGAAAAAGAGTCCTCTCTTGCACAATTACGTTTTCACACAATCGACTAACATCATGTTTGCGAAATGGGATAAAGCGTTCTAATGGCATTGAGTGGTCTTATTAGTTCGAATGTTTCTTGTTAGATGGAAATAGTTACCGTACTGTAACAATGAAAACAACCACTTATAGATAAATTAAGCCTAATTGATAATGCCTTAAACATAGGCTTCGCCTAATGTCTAAACGACATAAATGTTAAATATAGCTAACATAGACTACACCAATTCTTAATTATACTTGTAATTTTCGGAGACGTTATGTTCGTATCAAGTTCTCGATACAACACTGACATATCGGCGCTTAGGGATGAGAGCAAAGGCTTGCTTGGTACGCTGGATGCGTTTAAAAACACTATGGCTTATGCCATCTATAGTACTGATGGACAGTGCACATTTGCCTCTCCCCTATTACTTTCCATTTTGGATTACCCAAATTCAACCGCAACATCGTTTTCCCATGCGGCAATGCGCGTTGAAGGTGTTGAACCTGAGTCACAGTACAAATCGTTTTGGCAACACTTGGTCAATGGCGGCAGCTTTAGCGACACGGTTGCAAGAAAATCGGCGTTAGGTGAAACGAAGTGGCTTAAGGCAAGTTACGTAGCGGTGAATAAGCATGGCGTTACAGAAATTCATGCCATTTACCACGATATCACTGAACATGAAAATGCCTATTTTGCTGGTAAAGCAGTGACTGACGCACTAAACAAGTCGATGGCGGTGATTGAGTTTCATCCTGATGGAACAATTATCACGGCAAATGAGAATTTTACTACAACAGTGAAATACAGTTTGGCCGACATTCAAGGTAAACACCATCGCATGTTCTGTCGCGATAAGTTTTATTAAGAAAATCCTAATTTTTGGGATAACCTTGCCCGCGGTAATTTCTCTTCAGGCCAGTTTGAGCGCGTAGATGCGCACGGTAACGCATTGTGGTTGGAAGCAACGTACAACCCCGTGTTTGACGCTTCGGGCCGAGTAGTAAAAGTTATTAAATTTGCATCTAACATTACCGATGCAATTAACGAAAAGAATGCAATCGCACAGGCGGCGGAACTCGCAGTATCAACGGCAGAAGAGACGTCTCAAATTGCCCATGAAGGTGCCTCGTCACTTCAACGAAGCGTTGAGATTTTCAATACAGCCATGTTAGAAGTTGAGCAAACCAATCAACTTATGCACGAACTGAGTGAGCAATCGCTAAAAATTGAAACCATTGTGACAACGATTAGTGGCATTGCTGAGCAAACCAACCTTTTAGCACTAAATGCCGCTATTGAAGCTGCACGTGCAGGCGATCAAGGTAGAGGATTTGCTGTAGTAGCAGATGAAGTGAGGCAGCTAGCGCAACGTACCAGCGATTCGACTGTGGAGATTGAAAGTGTAGTGGCAGAGAACAGAAAGCTTGCTGACAAATCCACGAAGAAAATGGCAGGCGTTAAAGACAGTGTTGACCAAAATAGTCAACAGATTGCGCAAGTGCAAAGCATTATTGATGAAATTCAAAAAGGCGCATTGAATGTATCTGAAACTGTATCAGGTATTCTACGCTAGCAGTCATGTTAAATTAGTAAAAAGGGCTGTTGTATCATCAACAGCCCTTTTTTTTCAACCCGCTTTTTCACACAGCCGATTTTTCGCGTACGCATACGTACAAGCCTAGCACCGTTTAATTGTGGGGGGGGTTATTTTGCGTGCACCACGCTAGCAATCTGCTGCTGTTGAATATTCAGGTACTTCTTGATGCTTTCCCCGTTCTTGCCATATTGATCAACAAACGCAGCGACAGATAGTCCGTTACACGTCATGTCCTGTGCTACGTACTTTTTATCTAGTGCAGATTCCTTAATTTGTTCATGAAGCTTCCACTTGTTCCCGGTAGCGGCAGCAACGCAAAGGTTAGAGGTGACCGAATCGTCGGTAGGCTTAAATTCTACAGAAGCTAAAGCACTTCCGGTGAACACAGAGGCAAGAGCAACAATAGCGATAGCAGTAATACGTGATTTCATAGCATGATTTCCTTATTGGGACGAAGTTACGTTGTTGTGGCGTTACGCCTTGGCCACACTCATATTCACTATTACAATCACTGCGCCAACTTTAAAAAGCTATTTAAATTCAGAAACTTAACTACAAACCCAGAAATAAACACCCTCTAGAACAGTAAACGAAATACGACCTTTCAAGATAATTCGCCAAATAGTAGTATTTTTGACCACTGCGTTCTATCTGAGCCTATCGTCGTCTAAAATTTCGTTTTATTAAGCGATAAAACACACTGCTTACCTTATTTGGCTTAAATAAAAAATTGTCTTAGCTTACAATGCGCTGATGACTTATCCCGTTCCAGCTAAACAGGTTGAAACCCTGTACGAAATTAAGAAAAGCAAATTCATTGCTTGTGCCGGCTTTGCAAATTCTCGTGAAAGTGCAATGGCGCTTTTAGATAGTGTGAAACAACGGTATCCCGACGCCAGACACCATTGCTGGGCTTATGTTTTTGGCAACCCTAACTCGCCAAGTAGCGCGGCGATGGCTGATGACGGCGAGCCTAGCGGCACTGCCGGTAAACCCATATTAAATGTACTCCAGCACAAAGATATCGGCGACATTATGATTATTGTCACGCGGTATTTTGGCGGAATTAAATTAGGTGCGAGTGGATTGGTAAGGGCTTACTCGGCTGCAGCACAGCAAGCCATAGATGCTCTTGAGGTAAGACAAGAGATAAAGCTGGAACCGCTTAGCGTAGACATCGATTTCAAACATGAGCAGTTTGTACGTCACTTGGTAGAGCAAGCTCAAGGTAAAATTGCGAACTGTAACTATGGAAGCAGCGTGGTAATAAATGTTGAGCTACCTTTAGATGCACTGGAAGACTTTAGAAAACAGATGGCCCCCATTGCTTTTTCAGTGTCATTTGAAAACGAGTAAGTCCTAGAAAACAATAAGCAAGTGATAAAATTAGGGCTAGCTTTTGATGGTTTCTATATGTAAATAAAAAAGGCTCTGAAAACCACCAGAGCCTTACCTTTTAATCTCACATAACTAGGACCTGTATATGGTCTCCCCCTTTATTGCAAGAGTAAACATGCTGTTTGACTAAAATGGTTTGCGTCCGTATATCCGGCTTCTCGTTGAAGTATTTTCACTTCGAGCCTCGATGAACTTCGCCCA
>Ga0163180_10000402_pt1 | contig 25336 bp, 32 predicted proteins | sample AtlANTMetagenome_2_FD_109647 | JGI IMG/M metagenome (GOLD analysis project Ga0163180, IMG submission 109647) | Marine eukaryotic phytoplankton communities from the Atlantic Ocean - Atlantic ANT 4 Metagenome | ecosystem: Environmental > Aquatic > Marine > Oceanic | place: North Atlantic Ocean...
GCTAACTCTGGATTTGTTGATAAGGCTTCGTCTAAAAATCCTTTAAGTTGAAAACCAGGAGGCACCGGTTTTATTTTTTCAACTTTTCCTTGTTTTCTCCAATGCTTAACTGCTGAACCTGAACGGCCATTTCTTTTAACCGACCAGCCATGGTGTTTTAAATATGCTTCAAAAACTTTGCCGAAATTGCCTGCCATTTGACTATCCCCAAAAAGAAAGGCAGTGCTATTACTCGTTTTAGGTTTTAAAGAACCGCGTGGTGCAGGAAATAGTTTTACATTAATTCTGCCATCTGAACCCGGTTTCTTTTCTAAACAGCCCGCGCCTGGAGCATATTCTAGGCAGTTTCTAGCTCGTCTAGCTTTAGAGCCTAAAGATATCTTTCCAGCATCGTCTTCTAGATATTGTTTGTAAACAGGATCTGATAAATTTTCGGCTCCCAAATGAGAAACCAAAATACGATCGCCTGGTTTTGGCACAGGAAGCCTGTTATGCAAGCCAGTATATGTCGGGTGCATATCAATGACAAAGTGGTCGTCAGGGGACATAGGCTCTGGGATATGAGCATGTAATTCTGGAACTCTTACTTTGATGCGAATTTGAGTTGTTCTTCTAGGCTCATCTTGAGATGCGTCCAAGAAGTTATTTGGTTCATATGATTTTCCGTCAACTCTTAATACCACACCGACCCAATCTGTTCTTTTTGAAATTGCATCAGATGTATAATGCTTGTTTAATAATTCCTTCTGGGCATCCTCAAAGCTACTAACTTGAGAATCGTATCTAGCACCAAACTTCTTTTGGGAAACAGGGTTTAGATCGCCATAAGCGGACCATTTGAAATTAAAAGTCATTAATTATTCCTCGGTGCTGTTGATCAAATCAAAAATGTCTTCCTTGTCTTGAGAAGTTAAACCATCTTTCGTTGCTGTTCTTTTGTGAACAAGACCTGCAATCTTAACCAACTGCTCGTTTGACCTTTGTAACGTCTCCAAATACTTCGAAGCAACTTGACCAAGTTCTTTATGATCATAGTTGTTTTTCATATTCTTCATTAAGTCAGTTAATAAAGTCAAAGCCAGCGCTCGATCGTTTTCGATATTTTCGCTGGCTGCAGAAATGTAGTTTTCAATATTTTTTACGTCTTTCCCTCGTCCCATTTTCTTTTAAAAGTCCTATATTTTGATCGTATTTTATTAAGATTATTAACAACTTGCTTTGTATTAAGGCCAGTTATTTCCCTAATGTATAAGTAAATAGCTTTTTTATTAAAAATTTCAATTTCATCAACAGTTTCAAAAAGTATCTTTACTGCTTCTAAAACTTTTTTTTCATTATCTTTTAGTTTTAATTTGTCCCAAGAGTTAATTTCACCCCAAAGATGTTGCCAAAATTCAAACTGTTCACGATCGCTTTCATAAGGATGATTAATTGAGAAATGCTTCTGATGAACATCACCAGATATTTCTTCATATTGAACTTCTCGCTGAAGATTTCTGCTATTTTTCTTAACCTTGTGAATAAACCAATTTTTGGTGATTACACTAAAATAAGAGAATGCCTTAGATTTCTTTGACGGATCATACTTGTCCAAAATAGTCATAAGCCACACTTTGCATTCTTCTTTGAGGCTGTCTATGTTTGGTAGATTCGTAAATTTATACGTATATACAATCTTATCAACCATTTCACTAAATGCTGGTTCGATATATACTATATAAAGTTCTGTTCTTATCTTATTATCTTCAGTCGAAGCATATTGAATAATTGCTTCTTCATGAACCTTTAAGAAATAATTATTTTTTTTAGGCTTCTTCTCTTTCTTCTGGGCTGTCGTCATATAACTCTTCGTCCTCTAGTTCTGACGAATACTTCTCTTTAAAAAATTCAATCTCAGAAACTACACTTTTTGTATGTTGTATCAACTCTTCTAAAGTTTGATCCCCATAGAACATTTCTAATTCATATATTTTTTCAATATGGTTTTGTAAAGAAGCTGTTGTGTCCAACAATTCTTCCATATCTTCATTAATATCAGAAAGTTCGTTAATTAAACTTCTAACAAACCAAATTAAACCAGCATTTAGCAATATAGATAAATACAGAAAAAATGGTACAGGGCCTAAAACTGCCATCAGCAAAATAGAGTTAAGAACCAATGAAACTATTAATGTTATTCTAAGTGTCATTTTTAAACTCTTGCTTTTTGTACTTATCTTTTTCTTGTTTTAATTCTTCTTTGAATTCTTCTATTTTCTCCTTAACCAAATTACCGGCTTTACCAGTTGAGGTTAAGTTTTCTTTAGAAATATTCGTTGTAAAAGAAGAAGGCAATCTAGAAAGACTACCTTCTTCTTCACATTCCTCGTTACACTCTTCGCAAGAAGAAAACTTCTCTTTTATAGAATGTACGACATCAAAAATTTGATCGCATTTTTTACACTTGTAAGTATATCGTGGCATTATTGCTCATCAAATTCTGTTTCATCATCATTTTCAAACTTGACGATCGGGGGATTCATAACAAATAATTCTCCCGAGGCCTCTTGAAAGTCAAGATCTTTAATCATTGGAACAATATCACTTTGCTCCATCAAGCACTTTTGCAAACACATCATTAAAGAACCGACTGCTTCATCTGATAATTTCATTTCAAACCTCCAAAACATTTTCTAATGCCATCTTGAATTGGCATTTTTACTTTCCAACCTAACTCTGCTAGAGAGCTAGTATTGGCTTTAGTATACATCACGTCACCAGGACGTGGTGCAACATAATCAAAAACAACTTGCGGACAGTACTCTAAAACAATTTCTTTCATCTCGTTCAAGGAAATATTATCCCCTGTTCCAGCATCAAATGTTTTACCGTCAAATTGACCGTCATATTCCATAGCGAAAATATTAGCAGATACTGCATCATGAACATATAACATATCCCTACGCTGAATACCATCGCCAGTAATAAACGGATTTTTTCCTGCTTTAATATGGTGCATCCAATTACAAACTGCTGTTGCATAAGGTCCAGATGCTGTTTGATCTTCTGAATAAACATTAAAATATCGTAGTGTTACAGTATCAATACCATATAGTTGCGAATATAATTTTGTTTCTAATTCTGAAGTTAATTTTTGTAATGCATACGGGCTTGTTGGCCCTTGACCATTACCAACTACAGAAGACGAGCCAGAGTAAATAACTCTTTTTGCTCCAACTTTTTTAGCGAAATCTAATACTATGCTAGTTGATATAATATTATTAATTGCCGTATGAACCGGCTGTTCGACGCTATACGCAACTCTTGGAATGCAAGCTAGGTGAAATATGTATTCCGGTGCAAAGTCGATTAAATGGTCTAAACCATCTAATATATCTTCTTCTTCTAGAAGGTCAATTCCCATTACTTCATGACCCAACTCTTCTAATTTCTTATGTAAGTGAGTTCCTATATAGCCTTTGTGGCCTGTTATTAAACATCTACTCATCTGATACAGCCCTTCCTTTTAGCTGCTCCCAGTCTTTCTCTGGTCTTACTTCTAGATTAGTTTTCCAAGCGGCTTCAGCTATATTACTTGATAAACCTAAGCTTCTAGCAAAGTCTGCAAAAGCATTGATATCTTTAGGAAAACAGCTACCACCAAAGCCCCACTTGCCGTCAGGGCCAGGAACATTAACATGTGAGTCACCAACTCTACCGTCTGAGACAAAGCCTTCTAATGCTGTATCCCAATCTGCTCCGACTTCATCAACTAACCTTTTCATTTCATTGCAGAAAGCTACTTTGACAGCGAAGAAGACGTTATTAAAATACTTAATAAATTCAGCAGTTTCGTAATCAGTTTCGATTATCTTTGGTCTTTGAAATCTCATATTATATAATTCAGCAACCCTCTTTGTAGCTTCGGGATAGCCTCCTAAAACTATTCTAGCTTGATTCATAAAATCAAACTTTGCAGTTCTTTCTGTTAAGAACTCTGGGTTAAATACAATATTCAAATTAGGAAAATTGTTTCTCATTTCCCTAGTTGTCCCAGGAATTACAGTTGATTTGAGCACAATAACTGTATCTTCTTGCGGCTTTAAACTTGATACTTCTTCTAGTACTGAATAAACTATGTTAAGGTTAATTGAGCCGTCCTTATTCATTGGTGTTGGTACAGAAACAAAAATAACATCTGATTCTTGTACTACTTCTTCCATAGAATTCATGGATTTTAATGGATCTTTATCATGCACTAAAACCGGAACTACAGGGCTTAAGCCAAAAGATATTGACGAGCCTACAAATCCATGACCAATCACACCTACTTTTTGTACTTTCATTTTTTTCTCCATATTCTAGTAGCATCAGGCTGTTGAGTTTCAGGAGGCCCAGCTATCAGAACAAAATTATCATCTAAAAACTTATAATAATCCTCTCTTTCTTCTGCCGCCGACTCTAAATCAGACGCTCCGCCGCCGTCATGGTGGTGACCATCGCCAATAAAGTTTTCTACCAGCACAGCATTATCATTCATTTGTTCAACTAAATTATTCATTACATCTAGAGGACTAAAAATATGCTCAAAAACTTCAAATACAATAGCAACATCCAGTTTAGAGCTATACTTTGGTAACAAAGACTTTGAATTAACAGGACAAACTTCCAAATCTATATTCAAACCCTTTTCTTTAATTTGTTTTCTCAGTCTCCATTCTGCAAAATTTAAATGCTCGCAATTTTCAACATCAGTTAAAGATACTTTGATATTAGGATTTGGAGCACCAATTTCATTAAATAATGTTTTAGTAAAAGGAGCTATTCCACACCCATATTCACAAATATGAACAGATGGTCTTACAAAAGGAAATAAAATATTTTTATGTAACTCAGTTAAATCTTTATGGCGTACACTCTGTCTAAACGCTGACCATGCGCCTGTATCTATTTGAAACTGCAATATTTCTTCAACTGTTTCTCTAGGAGACAAATCCCACAAATCTTCATAGGTCATATCAGTGACCGGTTCGCAGGTTTCTGAGCCAGGTAATGATGGTTTTCTTCCTTCAGAACGCGAGCCTAACAAAAATGCGGTGTCTTCATCCACGCCATAATAATCACATAAATCATCACACCACTTTTTTTGATTTTTATTAAAAAATTCCCAAGACATATTTTACTCCTCAAATTCTTTTTTAATTAAAACTTGTCCATAATCAATTTCGTTATCTGGTATTCTTCTGTCATCGAAAAAGATTCGCCTGTCCATAATAATAAGCTCTTTTTCATAATCATCAATTTCGTCGATAGCTTTTGCGCACTCAATATTATCTACTTTTTTAGTAGGAAGGTGATAATCGTCAAAAAGAAGAAATTTTGTAAATTTATTTTTTGTTAAAATCCAATCAGACTTAGTAGCTTGATAGGTGTGGTCTCCATCAATATAAACAAAATCAAATTCTTCATTCAATGATAATAGAATATTTTGTGAAAATCCTGGGATAAGCTGTATATCGTTTTTAGCAAACCAGTGATTTGGAAAAATATTTCTTATTCTGTCTGCATGATTTTTTGTTTCTTGATTGTGAAAAAGCGGGTCTATTGATACAAGTTTGCCTCCGCCGTTTTCAGCAAGAGCTTTAGCTGCGCATATAGTTCCGTATCCTCTTCCAAATCCAATTTCTAGAAATGATTTAAGATTGTATTTCTTAATCAAATGATATATTAAAATACCTCTTTCATAATTCGGCCTAAAGAAACATCCTACTTTTTTATAAAGTTCGCTATCAGTAGATCGCGTCTTCTTTGCGGTGTGCTCTCCAATTTGATCAAAATCGCCTAGATTGATATTATCTAGTGGATAACCAATCTCTTCTAATTTTTCTATTATGTGAATTTGTTTCATTTAAATTTTCCAGTCTTCATACTCTGGTTCTTTGGTCTTATTCTTGTTGTGCATTCTATAGCGGTAGAACGGATATCTAAGATGGTGAATCTTGTAGAAATCTCCTAATCTCTTACGCAAGTTCTCCTCTTCTTTATGACGCATATTGGGATCATACGCACCCATTTCAACAAGTAAATCTCTTCTGTACATTATACCACAAGAAATATTGTCTTTTTCAGCATATTTTCTTTCTAAAACATTTTCATAGTTATCTACTAAAATATAATCACAAGATACGCAGAATGCATCGTGGTTTGCTTCTAAATATTCTTTCATGAAATAACACATATCATGAGAAACATAATCATCAGCGTCAACACGAATAACAAATTGTCCTTTAGCTGCTTTTATTCCTTTGTTAGCGGAAGCTGCAACTCCTAAATTTTTTTTATTTTTTATTAATCTAATATCATCTATGAAGGGCACCATAACTTCCCAAGATTTATCTGTGCTCTTATCGTCTACAACAATTACTTCAACGTTAACATTTTTTTGACTTAAACAACTTCTAATGCACCTAGCAATATATCTTGAATAATTATAGTTAGTTATAATAATTGAAACATCAGGATTAGACATAATTTTCCTCATACCAAAGACACAAAATTAAAAATGCAAACTTTAAATATCCGTTTTTAATATCTTTGACGTTAAATCCTTCTTTAAAAATATTAGACTTCATAATTTCACAATTATTAACCACTTCGTCAAACTTGTCATTCCAGCCATCGAAGCCTAACATAAAACCAATTTTGTTTCTATGTACAAATTGCTTATCAAAGTATTGTTCTAAAAGTCTCTTAATGGGATACTTACGTATTCTACCAAACATAGTATCATATGTTAAGCGGTTTGAATACTCAAGAATTCGATGATCTAGAAATGGAACTCTTACTTCTAAAGAACTAGCCATACTCATTCTATCTACTTTCTGAAGTATGTCGCCTTCTAGAAAATACCTAATATCAAGAAGCCTCATAAGCTCGTTTTTGTCGGTGGTTAAATAAGGTAACTTGCTCAACATGTAACCATACGTATTATTTTTATATTCTTCCTGCAAAAAATCTAAATTTGTATTACGAAAAAACCTATCAGCTATTGGTCTTTCTAAATTATTGTATTTATTATATCCGCAAAATACTTCGTCAGCACCATCTCCCCCTAGAGCAACGGTAACGTTACGAGAAATTTTATTTGATATTAAGTAAGTTGGTATAATTGATGAATCTGCAAAAGGTTGTCCGAAATGCTTAACCAAGTTTCTTAAAAAATTAAGTTTTATTTCGTCATAATTCACGAATATATCAGTATGATTTGTACGACATTTTTCTGCAACAATTAAAGCATATTCTCTTTCGTTTAATTCTTTGTCATTGATAACAGCAGTAAAAGTTTTACAGTTTTGTTCGAGAGCGGATAGGTGTTTTACAATAAGCGAGGAATCTACTCCACCAGACAAGTAAGCTCCATAAGGCACATCACTCCTAGTTCGCAAAGAAACTGCGTCACGGAGCAGATTTTCAAGGTGTCCTAGGTCGTTTTGATTTCTTTCTACAGGTATTAGAGACCAATAATTCCTTATAACTGATGTCTCGCTTTCAATATCAAACTCTAAGTAGTGGCCTTGCTCTAGGCTTCTTATTTCATTCCATATAGTATTTGGCGAAGCAATATAATATGTGTTAAAGAACATAGAAATTGATATTGGATCGATAGAAAGGTTGTCTATTCCTAATAAATCTTTAATAGGTTTAATTTCTGAACAGAAGGTTAGTCCGTTTTGTAAAGAATAAAACAGCGGTTTAATGCCTACCCTGTCTCTCGCTAAAAATAACTTTTGCTTTGCCCTATCATAAATTGAAAAAGCAAACATTCCATTCACTTCTTTAAGTGTTTTTTCTAATCCATACTTTTCATAATATTTTAGTAGCACTTCTGTGTCCGAAGAAGTTTCAAAATTACAGTCTAATTCTTTTTTAAGTTCCAGGTAATTGTAAATTTCTCCATTAAAAACAAGAACTTTTTGTCCATCAGAAGATATCATAGGTTGTTGACCAGCAGACAAATCAATAATGGATAAGCGCGTGTGACCTAAAGATATATTGCTGTCTACATGTAAGCCTTTAGAGTCGGGGCCACGATGAGTAATATCATTAAGAATAATCCTATCAATAGGATATTTTGTAGAACCAATTATTCCGCACATTTTATAATATCATAACCAAATTCTGGATAGTAAAACTCTCGTACCACCGGCTCTCTCATAAGACTTCTTTCTATAACGGATTTTCTTTCCAAATTGTATTTCTTTCTTTTCTCAGAATTAATTCCAACATTGTTGGAAGCTGTTAAAGACTTAGAATGAAATCTTCTATTATATAAAACATCCGGTAGATTAAAAATTTTGTGGGCTCCCAAAATTCTTATAAACATATCTGTATCTGCTGCGATTCTAGTATTTCCATCCCAGCCGCCCAAGAACATTAAAACTTCTCTATTAAAAAGAACTGTACCGTTCATACAAAATTTAAACTTAAGATAATCTTCGTAATTTCCATTATCTGATAAAGAAGATAGCAATTTGTTTAAGTTGTCTCTTTCAATTATTTTAGGATATTCATTTCTTCTACAATTTTTATTATTTTCTGTTTCCGAAACTGTGTGAGGTTTGTGATCTTCCCAAAACTCATTGACAGCGGTTCCTACACAAGCAGAATCAGAGAGGACTGCAAATCCTAGCTGCTGTGCGAGTCTTTCAGGATGGCTATAATCGTCAGAATCGTGAAGAGCTACATATTGCGACTTACAATAATTTTTTAATACAAAATTTTTGCCGGCATAAGTTCCAATGTTTTTCTTAGAGGAAATTATTGTTATTCTATCGTCTTTAAAAGCTTTTATTTTTTCTACAGTGTCGTCTGTACTACAATCATCAAAAACAAACAAATTAAATTTTTCATAAGTTTGGTTAAGTATGGAATTTATACACTGTTCTATAGTGTCAGATGAGTTATATGTACATAAAATAATATCAATCATTTAAATACTCCTTAATAACTCTATCAATTTTACCATCTACTTCTTTCTCTGCTTGTGATGTTCTATCTTTAGTTTGATAGAGTTTGCCTTTATTTTTTATCTTTTTACTAGCCACTGTTCTTTTTTTGATATCAGGTAAATTTTCTTCTATAAGCTCAAAGCCTGCTATACATGATTTTAAAAATAAATCTTCTACATCATCACCAATAGCAATGTCTGCTTTTTTTTGAGCGATTATTTCTCCGGCATCAATAGATTTATCAATATAATGCAGCGTGGCACCAATTCCATCTAGATTTTCGTCATGAACTGCCCAAAAAGCACTGTCAACTCCTCGAAATAATTCAACAATTCCAGTATGTATATTAATACAGCCGTACTTTGGTATAGAAAATACTTCTTCATCTAATAAGCTGCACCCAAAAGTAAAAATAACTTCAGGATCATGTTGTTTAATTAAATCAATAGTCTCTTTTGTATTAACTTGACCCTTGTCAAGATAAGTCCTAGGGCCTTTGTGAAACCAATCTAAGCTTTTTTTGAATAATTCTTTTTCTTTTTCGTGTAAAGTTTGAGAAGTGATAGGCTTTTCTTCAAAGAAAATTCTTGATGCAAAAGTTCTATTAAACAACAATTTAGCAAAATGTTTATGTCTCGGATGAGTTGACGTTATAACTACGGTTCTCACAAGACCTCCAAAGGAAAGACAGAAATTCTTTTAAAAGCTTCGCCTCTAGCTCTTGATATTTCATAGCCGCGGACTTTTGAAAGACCGTCCATATACTCATTGATACCACAGACCACTTCATGTTGTGAATTATAAAAGCTCATAGCTTTCATTTTATATTCAAATGTCTCTGTTACATCAACAACAAAATCAACTTCTGGTAATATATCGGTAATTTCAAAAGCCCACAAGTCTTTGACTTTATGTACTGAACCAAGCTCTGGTAATATTGATTCTGACGCCTTCCAACAAGCTTCTCTAACTATCTGAGAAGTATTTCTATGATCTCTATGTTTATCATGTTCGGCATGCGTAATAATTAAGTCAGGTTTGATATCTCTTATTATCTTAATAACTTTATGAAAAAGGTCTTTAGAGTATTCTACTTTTTGACATTCCACATATAAATTATGTATGTCTTTAATTCCTAGTACTTGTGCAGCGAGATGCGCTTCATATTGGCGCGTTGTTACTATATTATCGTTAGTGTAACCGCCGGCGTGGTCAACACCGGTTGCGCCATCTGTTATAAAGACTACTTCTACATTAGAGCCGGAATTAGCCCATTTGCGTATAGAAGCTCCGCACCCAATAGTTTCGTCATCTTGATGAGCTGCAAAGATTAATATATTTTTATGTTGAAACATTTAAGCTATCACAAAAAGATCTCAAGCGAATTAGTTCCCCAAAGTTCATTGAACAAATATGGGCACTTTCTGTCTTGCACTGTAGATTATAATCTATTGTGAAATGTTTTTCAAGTACTTTCGCACCTCGTCGCACAGCTTCTTCACAAGCTTCGTTACCAACCGTATGATCACTATATCCAATTAAACGATCATCAAATTTTTCTGGCATTACTTCCAGAGCTTCTTCGAAAGTATGGGGATATTTTGCTACGCAGTGAAAATATTTTACATTTTCGTTTTCAAAAGGATATTCATCTTTATCCCATTTTCCAAGCGAACAGTAAGTAAACATACCAGTCTCAACCATATCTTTACAAAAATCAAAATCCCACTCTAACATAGAACTAGCAATTTTATTAATTTGTGCATTAGACTCTTGAGTCCATTCAAACCTGTCTCTGTGGAAAGGAGAAGCAAAAAAATCTATATTCAACTTCTCTGCATAATCTTTTAGTCTCGAATATTGTTCTTTTGTCATTGTAAGATATTCCCAAAGCTCGCGGTTTTCTCCCGGCATTCTATAGGTGTCCCACAACTGGACTTTAACTGCATCTGCGCCGGCCATTTTACATTGTAAAATCATCTGTTCTGCTCTTCTTACAGAACCGCCCCATTGACCGCACAACTCTGCTATAATATAGACATCACTCATTTTAAAAATCACCCCAATCAACATACTTTGTAACTGTTGATTTAAACTTATCAATTACTTCTTGATTAAAGTTCTTAGGTACTTTTGCTTCTGGTGTAAATTCAACAAGCCATTCATCAATATATTCATGCGCTTTAGTTTCTAACAAGTGATCTATAAGATCGTATTCTGCACCCTCTACATCAATTTTTAAAATATTATATTCTTTTTTGTTTAGATTCTTTATAATCCAATCCGAAAGGTTTATACACTGAACAGGATATATAATGCTGGCGCCCTTGAGCGAGCAGTCTTCTTTTGCATAATATCCGCCCGTTTCTGGACTGTTTGTAAAATGCACATTATCGACTAAATTTACCATTGTGTCACGATATGCCATTGGTACATGCTGGCCAGATTTAAACGCTTGTTCTTTTTCTGCGATTAAAGAAGAGCCTGTTCTTGTTCCCCAAGCTTGAATATAAAAATCTTTTATTACATTCTCTGTCCAGACAGCTTGTGTATGAACCACCACAGACTGTGATAACCTAGGATCCTGCAAATACTTGTCTAGTAAAGTTGTATAATTATAATACTCTGGTTCGAAAGCATCGATTCTTACCAAATGGTCTTTATACTTTTTTGCGGCCCAATCGATTGCTTTGCCAACATTTGCACCGCAATCTATAAATCTAATTTTTTTAGGCATTTTGCCTCCTTAAATGTGTTATGTAAAATCCGTTATGCCAATCTATGTGTTTTTCTATGAAAAATTCTGTTACTTTTTTAAAATTGGAATTTTTAATTGCTTCTTCTGTTGCATTTTGGATGCTTTCGCCTACATTGCCTGGGTGATAGTAATCGTCAACAATTAGTATTATATCATCATCTAATACAGAATCATAGTGAGTTAAAATTTTACTATGAGATTCATAGGAGTGGTCGCCATCATAAAAAAATACATTTATTTTATCTTTAATTTTTTTTAAATCTAATTCCCAACAATCCTCTACAAAAAAAACAAATTTTCTATCAGAAGAAGAATATTTTTCTATATTTTTATTAATATTCTCTTCACTATCTTCTTGAAAATATCGACTCCAATTATCAATTCCGTAAAAGACTCCAGTATTATTATAAGCTGCAGCAAAATAGCTAGCGCCTCTTAACACTCCTATTTCTAGATATTTAGTTTTCTTTTTATTAGGTAATTTACATATAAGATTTAAAAGAAACTGTGAGTTTCTAGTCGACATTGGATGAGGTACAGTTTGGTGATTAAGCTTCATAATATCACCATTCAGTATTTTTATATTTTTAGTTGCTTTGTCAACACAAACTCTAATATGTTCTGTAAAATTCATAAAATTATTTTTCAGAGTTTTCCAATAACCAAATATCTTCTTCTGTGTGTACGTCGTGTAGTTCACAAACAACAACTCCGCAATTTGTACTTAAATCTTTTTGCATCACATAATCAGACTTAAAAATACGAAAAGCTGCATTTTGCATTAGGTTAGAATCAACACTAAAAACTTCATCTCTCTCGTGTTTCTTAAAAACCTCTATAGCATTATCCAAGTGTTCTGCTTTAATTTGCGGAGAATTTGCTTGCAATGATATAAAAATCTCTGGTTTCTTTTGATTTTTGCTTATGTGTTTTGCTGCAGCACGAATAGCAACTTGTTTATAGACATGATCTTTTGCTAATCGTTTACTTCTCATATGAACTTTGGCACCAAAACTTTTAGCTACTTCTGCTATCTCTTTTGATTCTGTGCTTACCCAAGGCTCAATATCGTATTTTGATTCTTTACATGCTTTTATAGCCCAATAAAGCATTGGCTTGTCCCAAATTGGATGTATATTTTTATTTTTAAGCCGCTTGCTACCGCCTCTAGCTGGTATGATAGCTACAACTTTAGAGCCCTCTTTTAGATTTTTCTCTCCAAAAAAGTTAAGATACTTTCCTATTAAAAATCCCTCAGTCATTTTTTAACACATAATCCAGTATTCTTTGTGAAGAATTAAAATTAAACAAGTACTTTTCAATCGCTTTATCAAATTGAGAAGCTTCTACTTTTACTATATCATCTATATAATTGGCAATTTTATTATATTCTACTTCTCCTTTAATGTCAATACAATAATCTTCTTTATAAAGAAAATCTAATATTTGGTTAAAAGGCTTGATATTAAAATTGATGATCGGTGTTTCCATCATCACAGCTTCTTTTATACTAGTTGAATCAAAATTAACAACAAAATCTGAAATTTTTATAAGTTCCATAGATGTGTGAGGAAACCAAGAAGCATCTTCAAAATACCTATCTCCATGTATGCTTCTGTCCAAGGGATCTTTAGCTCTTGTTTTAACCAAGATTTCATAACCCTTGCTTCGAATAATATCATAAATTTTAGATAAATTGATTTTACCAACGTCTCTGTTTCTAGGTGCAATAACTAGCATTTTTTTAGAGTCGCTTAAATTATATTTTTTTAGTATATCTTCTTTTGAAAGTTCGACGTCGTATTTTGGAGATCCTAAAAACAGTGCTTTGTCACTTTCTCTATTGTAAAAAGAAGCAAAGTACTCGCTAGGAAAAATTATATGATCAACTTTATCAAAATATTTATCGTAGTTAGATAAGCTGTAATCAGTCATATAAGTTATTGAATATTTTTTACTTTTAAACGTATTTAATAAATCACAGAAAACCCCTTCAATTAAAAAATACGGGTTGCCGTCGTCTTTAACTTGAGAAATATCTCTCAACTCAAAATTGTAAGTGTTCGACAACTTTTCAAGAGTTTTTTTATGTGAATGTGGACAGTTATACTTTCCGGTATATCCAACAAAAAAAACAGATTTTATATTTCTTTTGTTTCCCTCAATCACTAAAGGAACAAAATACCTTAAATAAGTCATCTCTGCTAAGATGAAATTAATTTGCGTTTTTTCTCTCACTAAACCACTCTTCTACTCTTTGGCGCCAGCGCTGAATAATGGGATCATGAACGAAGTTTCTAGCAGATGACCTGCCAACATGAGTGAAGATCGGTACACCATTTAAATGATGTTCTTCTCCTCGCATTTCATCGGTCATAAAGACTGTTTTTTTCTTGTCTAATCGAGAGCTTACCATTGGTAGAGGAAGACCATCATAACCAGAACTCTTCAATTTATAAGGAAGCTCCCACGCTGTATCTAGATGAATAGTTGTTCCGATCGTTTCATTAAAAATATGAGAATTGCTTTCGTCTATTTGAATGTGTTTATGTTTAGGCATAAAGGATATATCTAGCTTCTTAATCACATCTGTTAAAAACATAACCATTATAGTAAATGGAAACTTTTTGTAATGGTTATGTTTAGGATCTGTATCTGCTCCAACAACTGCAATATTATCTTTTAAACAATCTTTAAGTTTTTCATCCCAATTATTTTCAAGAAAAGCAACATCACAGTCCACAAACATGCCATATTTTGAATCCATGTGTTTCAATAATTCATCTAAACAAAATCCGTGCCCTAAACTACCTTGATGTGGTGAAATAGCATCAATTATTTTAATATTGAAAGCGTCACTGTTTTTCTGTAAGAGTTCTTTATTGACTGTTGGTTTGTTAACACCGAGTAAAAACTCTATATTTTCTGTATTACTAGCGGTTTCTCTGATTGTCTGCATCAGAAAATTAACATACAATTCAGAGTTGTTTCCGCATGCGATTCCTATCTGTATTTTTTCCATTATATAGTCTTTAATATTGTTTCATAAATTTGTCGACTGTTTCTCCAATATAATCGACCTGTTCTTTCGTTATAACTGGAGCCGTTCCTAAAAAGAAAGTGTCTGTTGTTACTTTTCTAGCTACAGGAAACTTTTCCATTACCTCTGCTACATCTATTAAATGAGTATACGCAGGCTGCAACATAATGTTACCGGCAAAATAATTTCTAGTTTGTATCTTATTTGTTTCTAAAAATCCAGTAATATCACTTCTTTTGAAAGGAGCACCATCTTTAACCGTCATTGGAAAAGCAAACCAACTAGGGTCTGATTTTTCTGTTGGTCGAGGCAAATGTAAGAACTCTTCGTATTTTTCAAATACTTCAAATAATCCTCTATAGTTTTCTCTTCTGCGCTCGTTAATGGTTTCTAACTTTTCTAATTGAGCAAGACCCATTGAAGCTTGAAGTTCAATAGGCTTTAAATTATAACCAATTTCCTCATAAACAAATTTGTGGTCAAATATCTCATGTGGTAAACTTGGTACCCAATTGCTAAATCTTTTTTTACATGTTCCATCTTTAAGAAGGTTTGCCTCTTTTCCGACGCAATAACACCCCCTGCCCCACTCTCTAAAGCTTCTTACTACTCTTTCTTGCTCATGGGTCCTAGTAGCTACAAAACCGCCTTCTCCCATCGTTATATGGTGTGCTGGGTAGAAAGAGCAGCTGGCCATCTCTCCAAAGGACCCAAGCTCCTTACCGTCGTATGTAGAACCCAAGGCATCACAGCAATCTTCCAAAAGAATTAAATTATACTTCTGAACAATATCCATAAGACGATCCATATTCGGAGGATTTGCAAGGACGTGGGCAAAAGTAATAATCTTGGCACCTTGTTGTGCCGCTTTTTCTACTTGATCTAAATCTAGATTTAAATTCTCTAAATCAATATCAACAAAAACTGGCTCGAATCCGAGCTGAAGAATAGGATTAATAGTTGTTGGAAACCCAGCTATCGGTGTGATTACTTTAGTACCTTTCTGAAAATTATAAAGTCTCTTTGAGGTAGTCGCCAACATCATAAGAAGATTCGCGCTAGAACCACTGTTGGTTAAAATTCCATTTGTTTTTCCAAAATGTTTCGGGAATAATCTTTCAAATTTAATAGCATCTTGACCAAGAACTAACCATTCACTTAAAAGTGATTTAACTGCTCTAACATATTCATCGCTATCAAAATATGGACCACCATATCTTACCCAATCTTTTCCAGCGGTCCAACTAGTATTAGATTTTTTTTCGGTAATATACTCATCAACTAATTTTAGAATTTCTAATACTTTATCGTTCTTTTCTACCATTTTATTCTTCCTAATAGTGTATCTCTAAACATTAACCAATCACAAGCTTTTGCCCAAAGCGGCTTTTTAAAAGCGGCTGGTTTATTCTTTTCAAAGTAGAAATGTCCAAACCAAGCAAAAGGATAAATTATAAAAGGAGCAGCTAATAGCAGAAGCCATTTCTGTGTAAACAGAGCGTATAGAACAAAAGCTATTGTAAATAATTGCCCTATAAAGTGTAGTCTTCTACACCACTTGTTTTGATGAAGAAATAAATAGTGTTTATAATATTGCTCGAATGTCCACTTCATTAAAAACTCTCCTTAAACGTCTGTATATTATAATAATTTTTATCCGAAAAGTCTATACTTTTATCAATATTATTTAATATAGACATAACAGTATCTGCCGGAGTAAACCTAGGCTTAAAATCTAATTCCATCTTAGCTTTTTCACCAGAAACTTTGTAGTTTCTAACATCTTGAATATTTTTAGTTTCTACAGTGGCCTGATGTCCTTGAGATTCTAAAGTTAGCTTAATCTCGTCAGCCAATCTTCCAATTGTATAGTTTTCTTCTAGAATGTTATATACTCCAGAAACACTCAGATCTGCTTCTACAGAGCGCACATACGCACTTACAACATCTCTAATGTCTACTAGAGGGCGCCAAATAGCTGGATTATTTACAATAATTTTACCCTCCGAGAGAGCTGTTTTGGTCATAGCGTTTACCACTAAATCAAATCTCATTCTAGGAGAATACCCCCCAACTGTTCCTTTTCTTAAAGCAATTGGTCTAAAAGAATCATTAGTTAGATTGATAATAGATTGCTCTGCCGCTAGTTTAGAAATACCATACGGATATTGGGGTTCTACTTTCGCAGTCTCATCCATTAAATTATTTGCGGTATAGCCGTAAACACTGCAAGTGCTAGCATAAACAAATCTTTTAACGCCAGCTTCTTTAGATATAAAAGCCAAGTAAGAGGGTACCGCAGAGTTTTCAATAAAGTTCATCGGCGGATTATAGTTTGCCATTGGATCGTTAGATAATCCAGCAAGAAATACAACAACATCAAATGACTCTAGATCGCTAGTTCTTAAGTCTAGAATACTTTTATTGTGTACTTTTACATCTTCTCTGATCTTATTACCAAACCAAAGCAAGTCTACGATCTCGACATCATAATTTTTTGCCACTAACTCTGTGGTTAGCAAAGTGCCTATATAGCCGGCTCCGCCAGCTAGTAAAACTTTTTTCATTTTATTATCCCTGTATGTTCTTTATCAATAAATCGATACCATCTTTAATAGTATACTTTGGTTTGAACCCCAAATCGTTTAGTTTTGACACGTCTAAGAACATATCTTTTACTTGTACAACTTTATGAAATTCTGGAGGATCTACGGAATTAAATTTACTCGTTGAATTTGTTTGTTCCTTTACGTAGTTCATTATTTCAATAAATTTAGAAGGGACGCCGCTACCAATGTTTATTGTCTCATTTAATGAAGACTTATTTACTATCAAATTCATAGCCTTACAAACATCCTCAACATGCAAGAAATCTCGTATATTTTCTCCTGCATCATATAAATTTATATCTCTGTTCTCAACAACTTCTGTTGTTAAGAATTGCAACGCATTTCTTTTCTTAGAAGCTTTTTTATCGGCTGTTCCATATACATTACAAAGCCTCATAATTCTATATTTTATGCCAAAAGTTTCACAGTATGAAATTAATAGTTGTTCAGCAGCTCTCTTTGTAATGGAATAGAAACCCTTGGGGTTACATTCAGAGTTTTCGCTTGCCGGCAAGTCATCTGTTTTCCCATATACAAACCAGGAACTAACAAAATTGAAAACAAAGTCATTGTCATATTTCTTTTTGCATTCTTCTAAAACACTAATCAGCAGATTGAGATTTGTTTCAATATCTAAATGAGGATCATCAAATACGTTATAGTTGTGTATAGTGCTAATAAGATATAATATATTATTTGTTTCCGGCTGTTTCTGTTCTCTAGGAATTATTATGGAGTTTTCTGAGAAAAGATCGCAATACTCACTACCTATAAATCCTGTTGCTCCGTAGACGGACAGCTTCATTCTTTCCTCTTTTTAGCCATAAGCAAAATGTACAATTGTGGCAAATCTTCCCATAAGGCTCTTATACTATAAAGTATATCAAAACTTTTGTTAATTGATTTTAGTTCTAATACGCTAGGAATTTCCTGCATGATAGCCTTGTGTACGTCGTGATAACCAAACTTTTTTACTCTATCACAAAAAATCTTGTATTGTTCGTTTTCCAGGAAGGAATCATCCCAAACAGTTGACCATAGAAAATTATCGTTTTTATACGCGTATTCTTGCTCTCCGTCTTTAACCCAGCCTATCTTATAGTTTTCAAATCTCCAGTGATCACCTAGACCCCAATCAGCATATAATATTCCATCATCATTTAAATGCTCATGACATTTTTTTATAAACTGTTCAGGATCTCTAGCAAAGTAAGGACACCTCAAAGATATGATTGTATCATAAGTGCCGTCTAAAGACCAATCATCATTTATATTCCAATTACCAATTTGCAAATCATACAGATCTCCTGGAAATACATTATTGTTTTGAAACCCTAAAAGAGCAACTCTTCCCTTCGGCACGATCACTTGTCTATACCAAGGATTTAATATTACATCAGATTTACCCATTGATATTTTCAAACTCCACTATTAAATGTGCTTGTTTGTAAGGTAATTCTACATCTTCACTTTTTATAAGTGGTGACTTTGGATAAAACCAATTTAGATGTTTGTAATAAACTTCAGAGACAACTCCAAAATATTTATTAAAGTGTTTAATAAGATTCGGATTCATAGAACCCCCTAATAAATGCTGCCAATCTTTTTTATACAAGCGCGGGTGTTTGTGTTGCCCATATCCTAGGCTACCTTCTAAACGGCAACCGTAAGTATCATACATATCCATTAGATTAAATTTATGAATTTTATTCGAAACTCTTAATCCATAATTTGAAAGTTTTTCATCTGTCAATATTCTTTTTCCATTATCAGTGTATATAAAGCTATTATTTATATCATATCCTAATATTTCTTTGATAGCAGAGGAGTGTTCACTGAATAAATTTGCAAAAAAAGGTATTATATAAAAATCTTTATATATTTTTTCTTCCGATATTGGGTCATACCACGAAAAAATAGATGAGAAGTTTTCTACGCGGTGATTTATTTTTTCAGATAATGTATCTCTCACAAATCTTGGTAAAATCGATGGTATTATTATTTCTCCTCCAATAAAAAAATCAAATAAAACGCGCTTATTATTCTTTAGCAATATTGACATTTGTTTACTAAAATGATCTGCATCTTCACAGAAAGGAGATACTCTCCAGCCAACAACTAAATCGTATCCTTTAATATTTTTCCAACTATCATTTATGTTCCAGTATTTTGCTCCGTCACTAGTGTCGATATCATAGTAAGACATCTCTAAAGAGTTTGATTTTGTTTCTTGTGTCGCAGCATGGTGGACATCTTTAAAAGTATTTGGCCCAACAGAAGATGGGCCAGTAGCTCCAAGCCATGCTATTTTTTTAATAGAATCATCAGTATTTAAAAGAAAATTATATTCATATTCTTCAAATAAAGATAAAAATAAAACGTCATTCATTCCCATTGGTTTAAACCATTATTCCTTTTCAAATTGAACTATTAAATGTAATTGTTTAGTAGGTAGATGTGCGCATTGAGAATGAGAGTTAGTCACGAACGGAGATAAAGGCTGGTACCAATGGTAATCTAGATCATCTTGTAAAAAAAATTTTTGCTTTGCATATTTTTTCATGTATTTAACCACTTTACTTCCATATACAAGACTCAAGGGTTCCAGGACGTGTTTAGGAGTATTAGTATGTTCTAAAATAGTAAAATGATTATGAAGTTCTAATGCATGACATCTATCTACATTAACTTTTACTCCATAATTTGAAAGTTTTTCATCTGTCAATATGTTTTCTATAGAGTGTGGTATAATCATGTGTTTACTTATATCATAGCCAGTCTCTAGCATAAATTCTTTAGAATATTTTTTGTATAAATTATTAAATTGAGGTAAAAGAAAAAAGTTTTTATATCTTCTTCCTTTTTCAGATGGAAAAAGATGATCCCATGAAAAAATAGCCGAAACCTCTTCTATATTAACTTTGAATGTATCACTTAAAAGATTTCTTATAAAAGAAGGTAACATAACGGGAATAATTGTTGGGCCACCCATAAAAAAATCAAATACTACTAAACCATTTTTATCCAATATTTTTGATAATTGCTTACTAAAATGATCTGCATTTTCGCAGAAAGGAGATACTCTCCAAGCTATCACTAAATCATAACCAGAAATTAAATCCCAATCAGAATTTATATCCCAGTATTTTGTTTCTTCCCCAGCAACAATATCAAAATAATCCATTTTGAGATTCTCTGGATCTCCGCCGTTATCAATATAAATTTGCTCAAAAGTTTTTGGGCCAACACTATTATTAGAAGGAGCCCCAAGCCATGCTATCTTCTTTATTGGTTTGTTTGTATGTTCTAAAATACTTTTTGTATATTTATCGAACATATCTTGGAACATTGGGTCACTTATACCCATTTTATAAATCCTCCATAAAACAGAACTCTATGTTATCAATATTATCCTCTAAGAAAGATTCAAGCTTTTCTTTGTGTTCAATATTCAAATAATTACGATCCCACTCACATGCGTGATAAACAATTTCTGTTTTTTCAAATAAGTTTAATGGTTTAAAAGGAGGGTTAACATTATAATATACTACGTTATTAAGCTGTTTATCATATCCCTGGTATATATCATCTTCAGTTAGAGCTAACACCTCTATTCCAGAAGCTTTTGCGGCGCGCAAAGCATCCGGAGACATCTTCCAGGCAGGAGGTCTAAATATCGGCTTAAACAGCTCTGTGAGGCTAGCAGCGTCAGCAACTTTATACATCTCTTCAAATAGTTTCATTGCTTGTTCATAATTTAAATTCTTAAATTCATCATTATTTGTGACGCCAGGGATCCCATGATGATAGCCATGATATCCTATCTCAAAATTTTCTTTTGGTAATACTTTTAAAAGTTCGCAAAATTCTGGAAATATATCTAATCTTAAAGGAAATTTTGTTGCTGTTGGGCCCATTGTTCTCCAATAAGAAATTGGAACAAAAAGAGTAAACTTAATCTCCGGAAAAACAGTAATCATTTCAAAACATCTTTCCAGAACATTTGCTGATGAGTGAGGATGTGGAGACACATCATCAATACTTATGTTTACTTTATATTGCATATTATATCTGCGTATTTATCAACAACTTTGTCGATAGTATCATCATATTGTAAAACTTTGTTTTTATAAAAATCATAATTTTCACACATGGCTTCTATAGAAGCTATCATATCAGCTGGATTATCAAAACTTAAGCCATACTTATTACAATAATTGTCAACGCTTCCACCGTTTTTATGATATACAACGGGTAATCCAGCAGCCAACCCCTCTAACACATGATTGGCTCCAGCTTCCTCCTCTGAAGCTGAAAAGTATACGCTATTTTCTGATAATATTTTTGCTATTTTGTCGTTATCGCCAGTTGCTTCAATATACCTAGTATTAGTAAAGCCTATGTTATTTGGTAATCTTCCAATATATGTAAATGAGTACTTATTGTTTGCACCAACATACTGATCTAAAAGCTTATAAAAATGAAATCCTTTTTTAGGATTTGTAGACCAATGATGTGTAATAATATTATAAGATTGACTATCGTTGTTTCTATATTTATAGAATTCTTTTAAAGGAGCATTGTGAATGATCTCACAGTTATCCTTAGAAAATTCTATTTTTTGTTTTGACCACTCACTAGGAAATATTAAAAAATTAGATATATTACTAGTTTTCTTTACTAAATCAAATAATTCGGGTTTTCCATGTGTGCCAACATCTCCAATCCTTTGAATAATTTTAGATTTAAATAATGTTCTATGATTTAAAAAATGCTGATACCATTCACCATGTTGGTTGGGTCGCGGATCCTGGCAATATATTACATCAATATCTTCATCAAATAATCTATAAACAACTTCATGCCCTAAACCTTTTAATCTATCGGACAAGTTACAAATTATCTTATTACCGCCGCCCCATGGACCAGTAACCGGCTCTCTATTAATATAGATTTTCATCTTTGTACCATTTTATACATTTTAGTATTCCGTCAGATAACGATACATATTTGTGTTCTGGTATGTACGTCTTCAGTAAAGATAAATCTGGTTGTCGTCTTAGTGTGTCAAAATCACGAGAAGGAAGGTGAACTGGCGTAAACTCTTTTTCTTGGTTACTCAAATCGTGTATAGTTTTTGCTAAGTCAATCATACTAATAAGATTATCGTTACCTAAATTTACTACCTCGTTACTAGCTAGATCTGCTAGTTTAACTGTTAGATCAACATGGTCTTCTACATAACAAAAGCATCGAGTTTGTAAACCATCTCCTATTATAGTAAAATCTTCAGAATTATTAACTTTTCTTATAAATTCTGGTATTACTTGACCATATTCACTATTATCCATCCTAGTGCCATAAGTATTAAAAATTCTTAATATTAAGAAATCTAGATTATTCTGTTTTGCGAACATCTTAACATAAAAATCTCCAATTACTTTAGAAGACGAATAACTGTCTCGATCTGTAAAAATGTTTAGTAGTATATGTTCTTTTTCTGAAGTAGGTAAAGGAGGATTATTACCATAAGCTTCTGAAGTAGACGCGTAAACTATCTTCTTAACGTTTGAACCTTTTATGGCTTGCAACATATTTTGTGTTATTAGGATGTTGTTATTAAAAACGTCGTGTGGAATATCATAAAAATACTTCGTACCATTAATAGCCGCGTAATGATACAGAATATCAGGGTTATGCCGATCAACTATTTGTTTTATCTGCTCGACGTTCTCTGTTAAGTCTAATTCATAAAAAGAAAAATTATCATGATTTGGCAAATTCTCTTTCTTTCCGCGAAAAAAGTTATCAATTCCAATAACTTTATAACCAATAGATAATAACTTATCAGTTAAGTGGCTTCCTATAAAACCAGCTGCGCCTGTTACTAAAGCAGTTTTCATTATTCATCTCTCATACCATCAAAAACAGTAATTTTATATTTTGAATTTTCTTTTAATAAGCAATCAAAAAATTCAACGTTAGTGTTCTTTGCTAAAAATGCCATGGCTCTAGTATCTTTAGGGAGGCACATACCACCGAAACCGCGAAGATCAGAATTACAATCTAAATACTTTCCGTTTATTTGATTTCTAAGAGTCATAGTATTTTTAATTTTTGTATAATCAGCATCTTGTTTTTCACATAACTCATAGAAACTATTAGCAAAAGTAACCAAAGTTGCGTTATAAACATTATTATAATATTTACAAAATTCTGCTTCTGTTACCGAAAGCTTTACAAAATTTTCAGGTAAAGAGCCGTGAGCTTTTTTAATCAACTCATAACTCGAATCCGTATTTGTTCCTATTACACACAAATCATGATTATTAATAAAGTCTTCATAAGCACATCGTTCTCTCAAAAACTCCGGAACAAAACAGATGTTCTCACTTTCAAATTTTTCTTGAAGCCTTTTAGTAGTTCCTGGAGCTACAGTAGATTTAATACAAATTAAACCTGAGTAATTCATATCTAATAGCTGTGATATCACTTCTTCTACAATACTAGTATCACATTCACCTGTTTCTTTTGACGGAGTTGGGACACACAAAAAACATAATTCAGTATTTAATACATCTTCTAATTTTGTGTCCATCCGGATATCATGTATTTTTACTTCATGTTTTAAATCTAGTAAACCTTTATATACAGCTTCACCTACTACTCCTACTCCGACCACTCCTATCTTCATTATAGCCTCTTAAAAAAATCTAAATATTTTTCAATATGTGTATCTAATTTAAACTGTTGGATATTATTATAGTTTTCTTCAACATCTTCTTGAGTAGGAAAATAAATTTCTTTTTCTACATCAATAATGCAATTCTTGTTTAATGTTTGACTAGCCATTCCCATGTCAGTTGAAACAATTGGGACTTTCATAGCTGGCGCCTCTAAAAGAGATTGTGGGCCGCCTTCATACCGGGAAGAAACCAAATATAAATCACATGCTGCATACATTTTTTGTACGTCCTCTAAAGGAACCATCTCTTTATATGTGTATTTTATTCCAGCTTGTTCTAACCTAGATATAACGTACTGTCTACGCCATCCACCCAACAAAATATGCAAATTGTCTTTTTCTAATCTTTCTACATAATCGCAGAATAAATCAGGTCCTTTTTCTAGCTTGGGTGTTTTGAGATCAAATCCTTCTGTATCTCTTTGAAAAGAGCCGATTATATAATCGTCTTTCGGCAGGCCAAGATATTGACGACAGCCTTGTTTATTCATTTCATACCAGCATTTTTCATTGTACCAATATCCTATTACTGTAATAGGTTTATTAGTGTGTTCCTTAATGAAATTTTTTGTTTGTTCACAGGGAACATGATAATGATCAACAAATTGATCTCTTATTAAAAAATCTTGTTTGTTAAATTTATTTGGAGTAACATGATGAACAGTAAGAACTACTTTTTTTGACATTAGTAAATTAGTATTAATCTTTTGCCACGAATATCCATCTATTAGCCATATAATATCACTTTCTAATATATTAGTTGTAGAATATTCTTGTTTTTTTAGATACCATTCCTGTGATATTCTATCTAAAATCCAGTTTTCTCCTGGGGCTGTTGCAAATACTTTCATATAATTTCTTCTACAATCCTCACAAAATCATCAGCGTATCTTTCTTGTGTGTAATATTGAGCATATTGTAAGCCTTTTTCTACTAGCTTAAGTCTCTCTTCTTCATTATCAATATAATATGATAGCTTTGAGATTATTTCACCGTCAGACATATCCATATTGATATCAATAACAAAATCTTTAAACAATAGTTGTTCTTCTCCAGGGATATCTGCTGCTATAGCGCTAGCACACATAGGTATCTCAATGTATTTACCAAATCGAGATTTTGGTTGTCCACTACATGTAACACATATTTTGGCAGAATTTAATGTTTGGGCGTATTCAAAACTATTTCTATCTGATA
>Ga0163180_10000404_pt1 | contig 25251 bp, 20 predicted proteins | sample AtlANTMetagenome_2_FD_109647 | JGI IMG/M metagenome (GOLD analysis project Ga0163180, IMG submission 109647) | Marine eukaryotic phytoplankton communities from the Atlantic Ocean - Atlantic ANT 4 Metagenome | ecosystem: Environmental > Aquatic > Marine > Oceanic | place: North Atlantic Ocean...
AGGGGTCAATTAGTCCAGGCAGCTACGCGTGGAGATGGAGTTATTGGAGAGGACGTTACAGAAAATGTTTCAACTATTTCTGATGTCCCAAAAACTCTCGGTAAAAACGCTCCAGAAATTTTGGAAGTTAGAGGTGAAGTATATTTAGGGATAGAAGCATTTGATTCTCTTAACCGCTCACGGGAATCTCTAAACGAACCAATTTTTGCAAACCCACGTAATACAGCAGCAGGTTCACTTAGGCAAAAAGATTCGAAAGTGACCGCTTCTCGGAATCTCTCATTCTGGGCTTATCAGACAGGGGAGACTAAAGGTTCATCTGAGATAAGCGGACATTTCCAGACTTTGCAGTGGTTGAGAGATTTGGGCTTTCCCGTTAATGAGCACGCTAAGAAATTCACTGATTTCGATGAAGTTACCTCATTTATAGAAAACATTGAAAAGATCCGGCACGACCTTGATTATGAAATAGATGGAGTTGTGGTGAAAGTCGACGATTTAGCTTTACAGAAACAATTAGGAGCTACTGCAAGAGCGCCACGTTGGGCAATTGCTTACAAGCTTCCACCTGAGGAAAGAACAACTCGACTAATTGATATTGAAGTTTCAATAGGTCCTGGGGGACAAGCTACCCCATTCGCAAAATTAGAGCCCGTTTTTGTGGGCGGGTCAACAGTAGGTACGGCTACTCTTCATAATGCGGATCAAGTAAAAGAAAAGGATGTAAGACCCGGTGATTTAGTAGTAGTTCGTAAAGCTGGGGATGTAATACCTGAAGTTTTAAGACCAGTGATAAGTGAAAGACCGGCAAACTCACGTCCTTGGAAATTCCCAACTTCTTGTCCGGCTTGTAAAAAACATTTAGAACGAAGAGAGGGAGAAGCGGCTACTTTCTGTAACAACTATGAGTGCCCGCGGCAAATTCGAGGACGAATAGAGCATTTTGTATCAAGAGGGGCAATGGATATTGAAGGTTTCGGAGAACAAAGAGTTGACTTGTTTGTTTCAGAAGGGTTGATAAATGATGTTTCTGACATATTCCGAATTGATTTTGAACGTATTTCTGAAATGGAAGGTTTTGGAGAATTATCTGTTACAAATCTTAAAAACGCAATCGAAGAAGCTCGTTATCGAGATTTGGGAAGATTGCTATTTGCCTTAAGAATTCCACACGTAGGAACTACAGTTGCTCAGTTAATTTCAGAAAATTTCCAAGATCTTGAGGCATTAAAAAAAGTACAAATGCAAGACTTAGAGATTATTGATGGATTGGGACCAAAAATTGCTGCGAGTGTTTCTGAATGGTTTACAAACGAACGTAATGACTATTTAATATCGCGACTTCAAGATTTGGGAGTTAATCCAAAATCTGAAACGATATTTATAAGTGATGAAGACAAAACTCTGTTAGGTATGACGATTGTCGTAACGGGCAAGTTGCAAGGTTTAAGCAGAGAAGAAGCTCGTAAAATTATCAAAGAAAGAGGGGGTAAATCTCCCGGAAGTGTTTCAGCTAAAACAAACTATTTACTAGCTGGTGAAGGAGGCGGAGCAAAACTGGACCAAGCAGAAAAGTTTAATGTTCCAGTTATAGATGAGACGGCTTTTGAAGATTTGGTTACAAAAGGTGATATCACGAAATAAGTTACTACCCGATAACTCGAAAACACCAATTTAAGTTTGATCGTCTACCAGGCGTTTGAACTTCCCAGTAGGCGATTGAAGCACAAATATCTCCAGCCGGTAATCGTTCAATTATTTTCCCAGTTTCAGGTCTAAATACGACGGAATTTAAACCACGCTCAACTCTTTGCTGATCAAGGGGAATTTGGGCATCCCCGATGCTGATAATCTCTCCTGTCCAAGTGGGTGAAAAAACAACACCCACATTTGTTTGGGCTATAACTTCGTCACCGCGACTCGGTATTAGCTCCAAGACTCCAGGATTTGAGTTCAATACGATGTCATTATTATCCCCCTCAGCAACTAGTCCGGCCAATACAAGTACCGCAATTCCAAAGGCAAGAAGAGAACAGATAATAATTGAGTTACGACGCGTCACATAGAAAGGCTACCTAGAGGTAACCTTTCTATGTGGTAGAAAAACGAAGAGATTCAGGATCTTTTGGTAGAGGAAGTTCTTGGAGTCCCCAAAATATCTCTGGACGAACATTTGGTGGGCGGTACAGACTGCAAAATATTGTAGGAACTGGAGGATCTGGTTCTGTGTACCTCGCAATTGATTTAAGTTTGAATCGTCAAGTAGCAGTAAAAGTTCTACACACCAAACTTGCTCAATATCCAGGATTCGTAGAACGATTCAAAACAGAAGCCAAAGTCGCCGCTTCTCTTACAAGTTCTCACACAGTGCGAGTTTTCGACTGGGGGGTTGATGAACAGGCCTATCTCGTAACCGAATATCTAGGAGGTGGGAGCCTTAGAAGTATTTTAGATAGCGGAAGGACTCTCAGCCCTTCACAAATATTGCAGATAACGCTTGAAGCATGTAGAGCTCTTGATCACGCTCACGCCCAAGGGATAATTCATCGAGACCTCAAACCTGCAAATCTCTTATTTGGACAAGACGGTCATTTGCGAATCGCTGATTTTGGACTAGCGGCTGCATTGGCTGATGCAACCCAAGCAGAGATTTCTAATTCTGGACCTCAATTGGATGAATTAGGCGGCTTACGCGGATATGTAGGCACTGCTCGATACGCATCGCCTGAGCAGGCCAGCGGACTTGTCTTAGGAGTTAAATCTGATATCTATTCTCTGGCTTTATGCGTAGTCGAAGCATGCACAGGGCATCTTCCATTTGTTGAGAATACGGTTATCGGAACTTTGAGAGCCAGGGAAGGCCAAAATGTGCCAATTCCTGAAAGTTTGGGTGCGCTGTCACCGATAGTCCAAAGAGCAGGTTCAGCTAGTGCAGAAGAAAGACCGACTGCTGGGGAATTAGGCAGAATGCTGATTGATGTCGCAGGTAAAATGTCCCGTCCTGAACCTTTACCTTTTGTTGGTCCAGGAGAGATAGGAGCATCTCCTTTGTCAGGTGAAGAAACTCTAGTGTCTCCAAGTATTTCTTCTCCGCCAGATTCGCCTACAGAACACATGGAAAATATCTCTGTTAAGTCAGAGCCGGAACAGTCCCAATTTACTAAGCCGCCAAGGCGGCGTTTAATGAATGCGGTACTAGCAAGTTTACTTGTAGTTGGTGTAACAGCTATTGGGGTTTTTATATGGGAAGCAACGAAAACGGAATCAAGAACCTTACCCCAATTAGTAGGTTCCTCAGGAGAGAGCGCACGGGAACTAATTGTTGCTTTGGGATGGAATGTGGAGGAACGTTTTGATCGTCTTGACAGCACAGTTGAAGGGGAAGTATTAGCGACTGAGCCCATTGGGGGGACTGCTTTAGAAGAAAATGAGACTGTAGTTTTAGTCATTTCTCTTGGTGCGGAACGTGTTCAGATACCCACTGATTTAGTCGGTAAGAGCCTCGCAGGTGCTGAAAGATTGATACAGTCAGCTGGTTTGAAAGTAGGTGAGATTTCATATTCTTTTAGTGAAACTATCGATGCGGGGATGATCGTAAGTATTCTCGCGCCTATGACTGAATTACCATTAGGGGGAAGCGTCGATTTGCTTGTCTCTGATGGAAGAGTCCCAGTAGTCATACCGATTGGTTTGGAAGGTCGTGAAGTGTCTGAAGTTGAAGCGGCATTAGAAACTTTAGGATTGATTACGCGCCGTATGGGGGTGAGAGACGAATTTGTCCCTAAAGGCTATGTAGTGGCTTTTGAACCTCCTTCTCAAAGTTCCGTTAGAGGTGGTTCGGAAGTCGAAATATTGATATCGACTGGACCTGAACCCCGATCTATTCCCGATGTGATCGGACTTTCAGTCGACGCTGCAGAATCCAGATTAGCTGCAGCTGGATTTCGTTCTATTTCAGTTGATGGACCAGCTGACGGTTTAATAACTAGACAAGAACCCCCAGGCACTGCGTTAGGATTGCCAGAAACTCCCATCGAATTAATCAGTGGATAAAAGCCTTGTTTGACGATATGTCCTCTACCCTCTGAACTGTGGTTGAAAGAATTTCTCGTGAAGAGGTTGCCCATGTGGCACGTTTAGCCCAGCTTGAGCTGGGTGAAGATGAGTTAGATGCTTTTACTTCTCAGTTAGCTGCTGTTTTAGATCATGCAGCTGATTTAGAAGCTTTGAACGTAGATGATATCGAACCGAGCACACACCCATTTCCCCTTAAGAATGTTCTACGTATCGATGATCCGGGTGAAGGTTTTAATATCGAAGAAGTGCTTGAAGGCGCACCGAAGGTAGAAGAACGCCAATTTCGAGTCCCTCCGATCCTGGGAGACGCGTCGTGAAAGCAATAGAAATAGCAGAAAAAGTTTCGTCAGGTGAGATTAGTGCCCGTTCAGTAGTCGAGCAACATATCGAAATTATTAACGATATTGAACCTGACGTCAATGCATTTAATCTTGTAACTGCTGAAAAAGCTTTAATCGATGCTGATGAAATAGATTCAAAAATTGCGTCTGGAGAAACTTTGGGCCCCTTAGCAGGAGTTCCAATTTCGGTTAAAGACAATCTTTGCACACGCGGAGTTGAGACAACATGTAGTTCGAAAATTTTAGAGGGCTGGAAACCACCTTATGACGCCACGGTGATAGAGAAACTTAAAGAAGCAGGAGCAATTATCATCGGCAAAACCAATTTAGATGAATTCGCTATGGGTTCTTCAACTGAGAATTCTGCCTTTGGACCAACCAGAAACCCGCATAATTTGGAGCGTGTCCCAGGAGGTTCATCGGGAGGTTCCGCAGCAGCCGTAGCAGCAGGATTTTCTCCCCTTGCCCTAGGAAGCGATACAGGGGGATCCATAAGACAGCCAGCTGCTCTTTGTGGGGTTGTAGGAGTAAAGCCAACATACGGAAGAGTTTCACGGTATGGGCTCGTAGCATTCGCTTCTAGCCTCGATCAGGTCGGCCCTTTTGCCAATACGGTTTCAGATGCTGCTTTAGCTCTTGAAGTAATTAGTGGTCATGACCCGAGAGACTCCACTTCGATTCCAGAGAAACCACTTGATATTTCAGGAGTTTTAGACGACGGAGTCAGGGGTATGAGAATAGGAGTGATTGAGGAGCTTTCTGGTAAAGGTTTAGGAGGGATTTCGCAAGACGTGCTTTCTAGAGTCGAAGAAGCCATAAAAGTTCTTTCAAATGCAGGGGCAGATGTTGAATCGGCCTCGGTTCCAGCCTCTGTTTATGGCCTCTCTGCTTATTATGTTATTGCACCTGCAGAAGCATCTTCTAATCTTGCACGGTATGACGGAATACGTTTTGGTCCTAGGACAGAAGCAGCAACTACTGCAGAGACAATGACAGCTACCCGCACAAAAGGTTTTGGTGATGAAGTTAAGCGTCGCATCATGCTTGGCACTTACGCTCTGTCAGCTGGTTACTACGACGCCTATTATGGCAAATCCCAGAGAGTAAGAACATTAATAATGAATGATTTTGCAAAAGCTTATGAGAAATTTGACATTCTTATAAGTCCCACTGCGCCAACTACTGCTTTCCCCTTAGGGGATAAAACTGCAGATCCTATGCAAATGTATTTGCAGGATGTATGTACAATTCCCTCGAATCTTGCAGGGCATCCAGCCATGTCAGTTCCTTTCGGTTCCGGAGCAGATGGAATGCCTGTGGGGATACAAATTCTTGCTCCAGCTATGGCTGAGAGGGAAATGTTCCAAGCTGCAAAAATTCTTGAATCTGAAAGTGGTAACGGCATTGAATAGTCCTGAAATGAATGGATGGGAAACGGTAATTGGTTTAGAGGTTCATGCAGAATTAGCCACTAAAACTAAAATGTTTTCATCAGCGCTTAATTCTTTTGGCGGGCAACCTAATAGTAATACCGACCCTGTTTCACTTGGATTGCCTGGATCATTACCTGTATTGAATGAAAAAGCCGTGGAGCTAGCGATCAGAGTGGGTTTAGCTTTAAATTGCGAAGTGCAAAAGTCAGTTTTTGCTCGTAAGAATTATTTTTACCCGGATATGCCTAAGGCCTATCAAATTTCTCAGTTCGATTTACCTATAAACAAAGAGGGATGGTTGGAGCTTCCTGACGGACGTCGGATAGGAATTGAGAGAGCTCACCTTGAGGAAGACACTGGAAAAATTACTCATGTTGGGGGCGGAGGAAGAATACATGAGGCTTCTTATTCTTTAATCGACTACAACAGGTCAGGGGTTCCTTTGATTGAAATAGTTGGAGCGCCAGACCTTCGAGGCCCCGATGACGCAAGAGACTATGTTTCTGAATTGCGTTCAATATTGGTAACAATTGGAGCTTCTGATGGGAAGATGGAAGAAGGTTCTCTCCGCGTTGATTGCAATGTTTCAGTCCGACGAGAGGGGACAGAAGAGTTTGGGACGCGCTGCGAAATCAAAAATATAAACTCTTTGCGATCTCTCGGGAGGGCTATCGAGTATGAAGCAAAAAGACAGATTGAAATAATTGAGTCGGGTCAAAAAATTGAGCAACAAACGCGCCACTGGGATGAGGCTGAAGGTCGTACACACAAACTTAGATCAAAGGAAGAAGCTTTTGATTACCGGTACTTTCCAGAACCCGATTTAGTGCCAGTTGAACCATCTGAAGAATGGATAAGAGAGATTTCTGAATCTTTACCTCCACTGCCTAGGGAGCGAAGACACCTACTGGCTGAGGCAATTGGAGTTGAACCAAACGAAACATCTTTGATAGTGCAACGAGATTTGGATAATTTTGCTCTTCAAGCGGTTTCCTCTAACGCTAATAAAAATCGTGTTTTAGTGCATTTAGAGAACAATCTTGCCGATGGAATTGGTGAGCTAACACCGGAAGCGTTTGCATCTCTCACGGCAATGGAGGCAAATGGCGAGTTAACCGCGACACAGACTAAAACAGTTTTATCGGAATTAGTCGAAGCAGGTGGTGATCCTCAAGAGGTTGCTAAGAGTCATGGTTTTGAATCTATGGACAATTCTGAATTAGAAGAAATAGTTGACCGAATTATTTCAGAACATTCTGATGACTGGATTGCTTTCATCAATGGAGATGACACTGAAAGAAAGAAAAAATCAGGTTTTTTCGTTGGTTTAATAATGAAAGAGACCAGCGGACAGGCTGATGGCAAAAAAGTTAATCAAATTTTAAGTGCCAAAGCTAATAACTAGCTTCCTAGTTTCTGCCAACTGTCACTTCTAAAACGAATATACAAAGTGCAGGAACGAACTAACATTAGAATCCAAATTGATCCCCAAATCCAACCTATGCCGAGACCTAATTTGACTGTTAGGAGCATTAACGGAATTGAAATAATTGCCGAAAGGCTCATTGCTTTTGCAAGGAAACGTTGATCACCGGCACCTATCAGAATGCCGTCTAGAGCGAATGCTACTCCTGATAATGGAGCCATAGCCGCCACATGCAGGAGAAGAAAACTTGCAAGCTCTATTACTGCAGTATCTTCAGAAAAAATTTCTGCAAAAGGTACATGAAATATTGCAAGAAAAGAACCTGTTAACACTCCTATCCCAGTTGACCAGATAATAGCCCTTCGGCCCATTTTGCGAGCTTCATCGGCATTACCCGCCCCTAAAAGATTTCCTATTAGTGCTTGCGCTGCTATAGCAATAGCATCCATCGACATGGCTAGAAAGAACCATGCTTGGAATCCCACTTCATGTGCCGCAACATCAACATTTCCTAGACGAGCGGCCATGGCTGTAGCGACAATAAATGAAGTTGTCAGTGAGAGATTCCTGATTAAGAGCTCACTGGAACTTCTCAAAAGTTTAATTAAAATGATGAATTTTGGTTTAAGGGAAATTTTATATTTACCTACGGCTTGCCAAATCCACGCTAAGTAAATCAAAGCACCCATCCATTGAGCAATGACAGTAGATGCTGCGGAGGCTCCTATTTTCCTGTCAAAACCATAGATGAGGATTAGTTCTAGAACCAGATTTAAAAGAGCGGTCCCTACTGCCACCCATAGAGGTCTAATTGTGTCTTTGATGCCGCGTAAGTAACCCACTCCTGCAAGCATTATCAACATCGCTGGAGCGCCGAGCATACTGATGCGCAGATAGATGCGAGCCTGATTCAGCAGTTCCCCATCAGCACCTAAAAGTTTTAGTAAAGGGTCAGCAGCAAAATATCCAAGAAAAGCAATTCCAATGCCAAGAAAAAAGGCTAACCATAGGCTTTGGATTGCTTGATTCGAAGCTTTTAATGGTTCGCCGGCTCCAGTAAATCTGGCGACTGTTGCGGTAGTTCCATAAGCCAAAAAGAAACAAAGTCCATAAATCAATAGCAGGGCAGCCGACGAAACAGCTAACCCTCCGAGCGGCACAGTCCCTAAGCGGCCTACCACGGCAGTGTCCGCTAATAAATACAATGGTTCGGCTACGAGGGCACCCAAAGCTGGGATTGCTAGAGCTAGAAGCTTTTTATCGCGATCTGGGATGTTGATGATGAAAGTCTAAACCCATTCAAGTCGTCAAAGCATCGATTTGAGCTCTACCCTTCATGTATGAGTGAAAATAAAGAAGTTGATATAAAGCCAAGGTCTCGAGAAGTTACAGATGGCGCTAGTAGGGCACCAGCTCGTGCGATGTTGCGTGCTGTAGGTATGGGGGAAGAGGATTTCTCAAAAGCGCAGATTGGGGTAGCTTCATCGTGGAATGAAGTTACACCGTGTAATTTGCCGTTGGACGCACTTGCAAAAAGGTGTAAAGAGGGGGTATCTCACGCTGGTGGATTTCCCATGGAATTTACAACTATTGCAGTAAGTGACGCTATTTCCATGGGTCATGAAGGAATGAGGGCGAGTTTAGTAAGCAGAGAGATTATTGCCGACTCTGTTGAAGCTGTCATGCATGCCGAAAGACTTGATGCATTTGTTAGTTTTGCAGGTTGCGATAAGTCATTACCCGGGATGCTTATGGCGTCAGCACGCATAAACCTTCCATCAGTTTTCGTATACGGAGGTTCAATAATGCCGGGGGAGCATAATGGGAAATCTCTTGACATCGTGAATGTTTTTGAGGCGGTGGGGGCCCATGCGGTAGGTGATATTGACGATGAAGAGCTGCTTTCCATCGAGCGAGCTGCTTGTCCCACCATGGGGAGCTGTGCAGGAATGTTTACTGCTAACACGATGGCTGCTGTGGGAGAAGCACTGGGTATGTCATTACCAGGATCGGCATCTGCAGCAGCAGTTGATAGCAGACGTTCAGATGTGGCATTTGCAAGTGGGACTGCTGTGATGAAATTATTAGAAGCTGGCATCTACCCCCGCGACATAATGACTCAAGCAGCATTTGAAAATGCAATTGCGGTAGTGATGGCTCTGGGTGGCTCAACTAATGCTGTTTTGCATCTCCTGGCAATAGCTTTTGAAGCGGGCGTAGATCTTCAATTAGAAGAATTCAACCGTATTGCCGAAAAAGTTCCACACCTTGCAGATACGAAACCACATGGTCTTTATCACATGGTTGATATAGACAGAGTGGGAGGTGTCCCTGTGGTGATGCAGATGCTTTTGGAGGAAGGTTTGTTTCATGGAGATGAAATAACTGTCACAGGTCTAACTGTTAAAGAAAATTTAGAACTTCTTGATCCGCCAAAGCCTGACGATGATGTAATTCATTCCTTTGATAATCCAATACATGACATAGGAGGAATAGCAATCCTTAGAGGTTCCTTGGCGCCTGACGGAGCCGTTGTGAAAGTCGCGGGAATAGATGTTGACAGGTTTGATGGTCGGGCCAGAGTATTTGACGGTGAAGATATGGCTATGGAAGCGGTTTTGGACGGGAAGATAGAGGCTGGTGACATAGTAGTGATCCGTTATGAAGGCCCTAAAGGCGGTCCAGGCATGCGTGAGATGCTTGCCATTACAGGTGCTATGAAAGGTGCCGGCAGAGGGAACGATGCAGCTCTAATTACTGATGGCCGATTTTCTGGTGGGACGCATGGTTTCTGCGTGGGGCATGTCGCTCCGGAAGCAGTTGACGGAGGTCCGATAGCCCTTGTAAAAGAAGGTGACCGAATTGTTATAGATGTTCGTGAACATTCAATTGAACTTCTAGTTGACGAAAATGAATTAGAAAAACGGCGAAACGAGTTAAAACCCTTTAAACCGCGCTATGAGTCCGGTTTCTTGGCTAAATATGCGCGATTAGCGGCAGGGGCGGACCAAGGAGCTGTCACGAAGGCATAAAAAGGGTTGTTTGCTATTAGCTTCCCAGCGATACTGGATAGATGCGAGAATTTTTCGTAGGTGTAGTAGTTATTTAACGTGTGCCCATTAAGGGTGCACGATTTGACCTCCCTATAGGGAGGTCAATTGTTTTTAATCAAGTTCTTATATAAAAAGATTTAATCTGAGAAAAAAATGACCAGTGAAAATATAGATGGCGGCAAGGCTCTAATTAGGGCTCTGGAAAAAGAAGGCGTGGAAGTTATGTTCGGGCTTCCCGGCGGAGCGATACTGCCCGTGTATGACCCGATCATTGATTCAAACATCAGACACATACTTGTCCGCCATGAGCAAGGTGCTGGACACATGGCTGAAGGTTACGCCCAAGCAACCGGCAAGCCTGGTGTAGCTATGGTGACTAGCGGCCCGGCAGCTACGAACATTGTCACGCCCTTATGTGACGCGTATTTGGACTCAATACCATTGGTGGTAATTACTGGGCAAGTGCCTTTAGCTGCGATCGGCACAGACGCGTTTCAAGAATGTGACACCACCGGGATCACAATGGGAGTTACAAAACATAATTTCCTAGTTAAAGATGCACAAGATATTCCAAGAATAGTAAAAGAGGCATTCCATATAGCGACCACAGGCCGACCAGGTCCAGTTGTGATTGATGTACCTAAGGACATTGTTGATCCTAAAAATCCAAGGTCAAAGCTTAATTGGGTGGAGGATCCTGAAATGGATTTGCCCGGCTATGACCCGGAAAAAAACTTCGACCTCTCTGGAATAGAGAAAGCCGTAGAGCTTATACAAAATGCAGAGAAGCCAATTTTCTATGTTGGAGGCGGAATTCTCAAATCAAGAGCAGCCGAAGCCCTCAGAGAACTAGTAGAGATTACAGGGATTCATGTTGTAACAACTCTTATGGCTCGAGGAGCTTTTCCTGATAGCCATGATCTTTGTTTAGGGATGCCTGGAATGCACGGAAACTATACAGCTGTAACTTCTATGCAAAAAGCTGATTTGTTAGTGGCTTTGGGTGCCCGTTTTGACGATCGTGTCACCGGTAAAGTCGACGGTTTTGCACCAGATGCAAAAATAATTCACGTAGACATCGACCCTGCAGAAATTGGAAAGGTCAGAAAACCGGATGTAGCTATTACTGGCGATTGCCGATTAGTAATTGAGGCAATGGTTGACTTGATAAAAAAACAGGGAGTTGCTTCAACAGACCGTTCAGAATGGAAATCGATTATTAGTGGCTGGCAAGAACGTTTTCCTCTTACATATGAAAACTCTGAACCTGGAAGCAAATTGAAGCCTCAATATGTTATTGAGCAACTTAGGGATTTAGCCCCTGATGATGCAATCGTTGCTTCGGGAGTTGGCCAGCATCAAATGTGGACAAGTCAATATTGGAATTTTGATAGTCCATATACTTGGATAAATTCCGGTGGATTGGGGACGATGGGATTTTCGATACCTGCTGCGATTGGAGCAAAAGTAGGAAACCCTGACCGGATGGTTTGGGCAGTTGATGGAGATGGTTGTTTCCAGATGACAGCACAAGAGCTTGTAACTGCAACAGTTGAAAATATTCCAATAAAAGTCGCACTACTCAATAATTCGTATTTAGGCATGGTTCGCCAGTGGCAGGATATGTTTTATCAAGAAAGATTTTCAGAAGTATTCCTCTCTGAGGATGTGCCAAATTATAAGGCATGGGCAGAGTCAATGGGTTGTGTCGGTATTCGAGTTGACAGCCCCGAGGAAGTTCCAGAAGCAATAGCTAAGGCTAATGAGATTGAAGATAGATCAGTTGTAATAGATTTTAGAACTGCCGCCGAAGAACATGTTTATCCTATGGTCCCGTCCGGCCAAGATAATTCTTCAATTGTTGTTCCTCCATCTCAAGAAAGCCAAGAACGGTGAAAAAGAATCAACCGAATTACAGAACTTTAGTTGTAACCGTCGATAACAAGTTTGGTGTTTTGGCACGCGTTAGTGGCCTTTTTGCCCGCCGTGGCGTAAATATCAAGTCTTTAGCTGTTGCACCTACTGATAAAGCAGAATTTAGTCGTATAACCGTTGATCTTGACATAGAGCTTGAATCTGTTTCTCTGGAACAAATAATAAAACAGCTAGACAAACTCATAAATGTTGTCGAAATACGCGCTTTAGATCCTGATAAGTCAGTCGAAAGAGAGTTGATGATCGTCACAGTCAAAGCTGAAGCCAGTCAAAGAGATGAGCTAGTTGATCAGTTAGATAAAGTTGGGGGAAAGGTACTAAACATTGGGACCGAAAGCATGATGCTTTCACTGGTGGAAACCTCATCCGTAATTGACGATTTTGAATCTTTTTTAAGCAATTTTGGCATAGTTGAATTACAACGAACAGGTCGTGTTGCTCTAGATTCGTTATGAATAAATAAATCGTAAATAGTAGAAGAAAAACAATTAGGAGAAATTCGTGGTAAATATTTTTTATGAAAACGATGTGAATCGTTCAGCGATATCAGATCGCAAAGTAGCAATTTTGGGCTACGGGTCACAAGGTCATGCTCACGCTTTGAACCTAAAAGAATCCGGAATTGATGTATGCGTAGGGTTGCGAGAGGATTCTGGTTCTATCGCAAAAGCTGAAGAAGCTGGACTTGCAGTCCGTTCTCTTTCTGAAGCATCAGACTGGGCAGATGTAATCATGCTTTTGCTGCCTGATACAGACCAAGCGGCAATATACGAAGAACACATTGCTCCAAATTTGAAAGCTGGGGACGCCATTGCTTTCGCTCATGGCTTTAATATCCGTTTTGATCTGATCGCACCGCCTGATGACATAGATGTAATCATGATTGCCCCCAAAGGGCCAGGTCACTTAGTTCGCAGAACTTATGTGGAGGGTGGAGGCGTACCTTGTCTGATTGCTGTAGAGCAAGACCCCACGGGTGGAGCAAAAGATCTAGCCCTAGCTTATGCAGATGGGCTGGGAGGGGCTAGAGCAGGAGTTATTGAGACGACTTTCACCGAAGAGTGTGAGACAGACCTTTTTGGTGAACAGGTAGTGCTTTGTGGAGGACTTACTGAGCTAGTTAGAAGTGCTTATGACACATTAGTTGACGCGGGGTATCAGCCAGAGATTTGTTATTTCGAATGTCTTCATGAATTGAAGTTGATCGTAGATCTTATGTATGAACAAGGCATAGGAGGTATGCGTTATTCAGTTTCCGATACTGCTGAATACGGCGACTTGACTCGTGGTCCTCGAGTGGTAGATGACCATGTAAGAGAAACAATGAAACAGGTCTTAGACGAGATTCAATCTGGAGCTTTTGCAGAAGAATGGGTGAAAGAAGCTCATTCTGGTAGGGAAAACTTTTATGCTTTGGAAGAAAAAGGGCGCCAACATCGCATTGAGCAAGTTGGTTCTAAGCTTCGTGACATGATGCCATGGATTAGCGCTGGCAAAGTATCTGTGCAAGATGCATCAGGTGGTCAGGGTTAATAAATTGGCGTGGGGAAAGACACGTATCTCGTCGACCCGCTATCAGAATGCGAGCTGATCGTAGCGTGAAGTTCCCGCAGATTCGACCTCAGTCGTTCGCCGGTCATCTGAAATTGACCTAAAGTATGAGAAATTGAACAGAGATAAAAATGACTGGGAAGAACTTAGTCGCCGTGCAGCGTTTGCTTCCCATCGATTGATCGGTTGGATTTATTGGGATCCGAGGGCTATTGCGAATTATGAAGCTCTTGGAGTTCCAGACGGATTTGGTTATTACGTGTCTACCCGCGCTGCTACTCTAGGGAAAGCTGGAAATAAAGCAGTCTCTGCGTCTTTTTACTCGATACACCCAGATTTTATTAAAGCAAGTCTTGATAATTGCCGTGAACATACAACTTTCGAAAAAGCGGCAGGAGCTAGAGACGCCGCTGTAGCTCCTGGTTTACAGCAGTTAACACCAGAAATCTGTGAACCTTTAGCAACGATGTCTCCCGCTCTTTGGAATGCAGCAGAAAAACTTCCTTTATCTGGCCGCGCTTTATTTGCATCGTTACTGGATTGGCCACGCCATGAAGACCCGCTCACATCAGCTTGGTTAGCTGTTAACGCCATCCGTGAATGGCGGGGTGATACTCATTGGGCAATCATGACAAGCGAAAATATTGACGGAACTATGGCGGGCATTCTGGACAATGCCAAGCACAATTATGACGACCAATGGCTTCCACGTAGCAGAGGCGCAGACGATGAAGCGATCAGTTTTGCATTTAAAAAGTTAGCAGAGCGTGGTTTGGCGAATGGAGAAGAAGTTACAACTAAAGGTTTGGAATTCAGAGAAGAGCTCGAAAGAAAACTTAACAATATGGCAAGTGCTGCTTGGCGTAATCTTGGGATTGATCAAACGATTCAGTTTCTCGAATTGATAGAACCAGTAGGTTCGCGCTACATGGATCATATTGATAGGACAGCTGGATCAAAATGGATGCCAGCTGGGCGAGAAGTCAGGAGTTAGGTAGTTCTGGTGTCAGCTCATCCGCTGAACTATCATCGCCATTCCTTGTCCACCGCCAACGCACATGGTTTCAAGTCCGAATTCTTTGTCTGCGTCTTCTAGTCCATTTATAAGTGTTGTCATTATTCGGGCACCAGTCATTCCAAATGGGTGACCCAAAGCGATAGCTCCACCATTTACATTCAATTTGTCATGATCTATACCGGTTTCTTCTGCTGAAGGAATAACTTGCGCCGCAAAAGCTTCATTTATTTCGACTAGGTCTATGTCGCTAATTGCCATATTGGCTCTTTTTAGGGTCTGGTTAATTGCATCAATCGGACCTAACCCCATGACCTCTGGATTCAGGGATGAAACTCCTGAGGCCACAATTTTCGCTAGCGGAGTTACTCCCAATTCTGAAGCTTTTTCTTCACTCATTACGACTACGGCAGCAGCACCATCATTCAAAGGACAAGCATTACCAGCAGTAACAGTTCCATCAGGACGGAAGACAGGGTTTAGCTGTGAAACATTTTCATACGTTGTTCCAGCTCTTATTCCATCGTCGGCTGTGACTACAGTTCCATCCGGAACTGTGTATGGGGTTATTTCACGCTCAAAAAAACCTCGAGATGCAGCGGCTTCCGCGCGATTTTGCGAACGCACCCCCCATTCGTCTTGATCTTTGCGCGAAACTCCCTTACTTTGCGCTACGTTTTCGGCAGTTTGTCCCATTGCTATATACACATCTGGCAAACCTTGGGGTGGAGTCCAAGTTTCTACCCCTTCTCCGGTCCTTTCAGCGGTCCGAGTCTCCGCATCTTTAAAAGAGTCGTTATGCGGTCCGGTATCGGAGGCGCCAAATTGGTAGCGACTTACGCATTCGACACCCCCGGCAACAAACACATCCCCTTCCCCAGCTTTAATTGCATGAAAGGCCATGCGGATTGTTTGCAAGGAAGATGAACAGTACCGGTTTACTGTCACTCCAGGAGCGTCTATTCCGGCTAAGAGACTTGAGATGCGCGCAATGTTATAACCTTGTTCTCCACCAGGTTGACCGGTTCCCCACAGAACATCTTCAACTAAATCATTTTGAAGTTGTGGAACCTTGGAGAGGACATCTTTAATTATAAAAGCTGACATGTCATCAGGTCTGGCTTCTGCCAGACTTCCTTTATTTGCTCTACCTATAGGAGTTCTTGAAGTCGCTACTATTACAGCATCCGGCATTATTAACCTCTCAATTTTTTATCGAATCTGCCGAGATCCTAACCGGCAGAAATAGACCTTGTTTATTTTTGCATAAAAACTTTAATTAGTGCGCTTTACTAGAGTCAGTCCGTCACCGACCGAGAGCATTACAGAAGAGACTCTGTCATCTTGATAGACGTGATCATTGAAGTTCCGGATAGAGACAGTATCTTCGTCAGAAATTTTTGGGTCAACCACTCTGCCCGACCATAAAACATTATCGATTGCTATTAATCCATGATCTGACAATCGAGGCACAATCTGTTCATAATATTCCTTGTAACCACCCTTATCTGCATCAATGAAAGCAAAATCGATTTTTTTATCATCGGGCAAATTAGCTAAAGTTTCTTTCGCTGGTGCAATAACAAGATCAATTTTTTCAGCTACACCGGCTTTTTTCCAGTAGTCACTAGCTACTGAAGTCCATTCTTCAGAAACATCACAACATAATAGTTTTCCATTCGGCGGTAGAGCTTTTGCAATGGCCAAAGATGAATAACCCGTGAAAGTTCCTATTTCAACAGCAAATTCGGGTCTGATTGCAGCGACTATCATGTAAAGAAAAACACCTTGGTCCTGCGCGACCTGCATGGCAGAAACGCGTCCCAATCTAGATGTAGTTTCGATAAGAGATTTTTGTGTTTCATCGGGTTGTGAAGTGTGGCCCAAGATGTATTCGAATAGTTTTTCATCGAGAAAAAAAGAGCGATGGTATGTATTTCCGTCTGAAATGTTCGAATTATTCTGCATATAGTTTTCTATCCTTGATATTTACTAATAATGGATTACTAAAGTAGTAAATGCAGAGGTTAGTAAAGAACTTTTGAGCATACTCAAATGGGCTTAGGGGGAATGATGACGAAAATAGACCCGCAAGAGCAATGGAAATTGCTTATAGGAGGCGAGTGGGTAGAAACCTCAGGAACGTACCCAGTGGTTAATCCTTACACCATGGAGGTAGTGGGTCACGCTCCGGAAGCATCTCTGAGTGATTCAACTGATGCAATGGCAGCCGCAAGAGATGCATTAGACGGCTGGAAAAATACATCGATGGATCAGAGATGTTATTTACTTGGAAAACTTGCTGACGTGCTTGAACAGAAAACCCCGGAGTGGGTTGAGCTGGTCCAGGCAGAGACCGGATCAACTATAAATATCACAGAAACTCTGCAAGTAGCGGGAGGCTTTATTGACCGTTTCCGCTATTACTCGAAACCACAACGAATAGATTCTTCTGAACTTCCCACTAAACAAGGAGCGACTGCTCTTGGACCCGCAGGTCTTGTGGCAGCATCTGTATACCATCAACCAGTTGGAGTTGTTCTATGCATCACGCCTTACAACTTCCCTCTTACTAACGTGGCGGGCAAAATAGCACCGGCCTTAGCGATGGGTAATACCTGCATCATAAAACCAGCGCCACAAGACCCACTTGGCATTTTGAGATTGGGTGAAGCGATAAATGAAGCGGGTTTTCCACCAGGGGTCATAAATATTGTTACTTCTTCTGGCCCTGAAGTCCCGGCAGCGATGGTTGCATCAAAAGATGTCAACATGGTCAGTTTTACTGGATCGACTTCCGTTGGTAAGTCAATCTACGAAAGTGGAGCGGCAACTATGACACGCGTTCTTATGGAGTTAGGGGGTAAGGGTGCGCTAATCATGACTGAGGACGCCAGTGTAGATGCGGCAATGGGAGCCATAGCAAGTGTTTGGGGTTTCCATAGTGGTCAGATTTGCACCGCACCCACACGAGTCATTTGCCATCGCAATATTTACGATCAAACAGTAGAGACTCTCGAAGCTGTAGCGGGAATGCTCAAGATGGGAGACCCTAGAGAACGCGATACTTTAGTCGGCCCTTTGATTTCGGAGCAGCAGAGGGACAATGTTGAAAAATTTATTTCCTCTGGCGTTGACTCGGGCGCCAAATTAGTTTGTGGGGGTGAAAGACCTGATGAACAAGGTTATTTTGTAGCACCCACACTTTTGGCTGATTGCACAACTGACATGCACGTCGTTCGTGAAGAAGCTTTTGGACCAGTTGTTGTGGTGCTGCCACACGAAAATGATGAAGAAGCGATTGAAATGGCTAATGACTCTGACTACGGGCTATTTAGTTACGTGTACGCCGGGGACACAGCTAGAGCGCACCATATAGCTCAAAGTTTGGAAAGCGGAAATGTTGCTCTTAACAGCATCCAACCCCACATGGAAGCCCCTTTTGGAGGATTTAAGATGTCCGGAATAGGTCGAGATCGCGGTACGTGGGGTTTAAAGGCCTATAGCGAACTTCAAGCGATTTCTTGGTTAGCTTAATAAAGCCCTTTTAGAGACTTGGGAAGCTATGGTCACTATTGTTATCGGTATAAAAAAAGGAGAGCAATGCTTGAAGTAGGAAACGAAGCACCAAAATTTTCAGCACTTGATCAAGATGGCAACACCCTATCCCTCGCTGATTTTTTGGGAAGTTGGGTTTTGTTTTGGTGGTATTCAAAAGCATCAACACCGGGTTGAACGATCCAAGGCCAGGGGCTCCGTGATAGAGCTTCAGAATTTTCGAACCTAGGAGCCGTAATAGTCGGTGCCAGTTTCGACACAGTAGAAGAACAAAAGAAATTTTTCGAAGAGCAAGAATTTTCCTTTCCATTAATAGCCGACCCAGAGAGAGAAATAGGAGAGCTTTATGGGGTAGCTCGGTCCGTAGAAGACCCAGCTGCAGCTTTTCCCATAAGGACGAGTTTCTTAATTTCTCCTGAAGGATTGGTTGCTGCTATTTGGGATCAGGACTCAATCACAGATTTCCAGACACATGGTGACGAAGTTTTGTCGGTAATCCGCTCTCAAAGCTGAGAACAGGGGCAGATTTGATTCTTCCACTAGAAGGCCTTTCTGTGGTTGAAGGGTCGGCTTTTGTCGCTGCTCCTTCTGGAGGAATGACATTAGCTCAGATGGGTGCTGAGGTAATCAGATTCGATCAACTCGGTGGAGGGATCGATTATAAACGTTGGCCTCTCACCAAAGATGGGGTCAGTCTTTATTGGAACGGTTTAAACCGTGGAAAGAAATCGGTAGTAGCAGATTTGCGCGCTCCTGAAATACAAAGTTTGTTATCTGAACTTATAGCTAATTCAGGAAATTTTTTAACCAATTTTCCTTCAAAGGGTTGGCTCAGCTATGAAAAACTTTCGGAAAAAAGGTCCGATCTTGTCATGGTGTCGATCATGGGAAGTCATGATGGTACAACAGCTGTCGATTACACAATCAATTGTGCAGTTGGCATTCCGTCAATCACTGGCCATGAGGAAGACTCTCGACCCGTCAATCATTCACTACCTGCCTGGGACCTTATCTGTGGCCAAACTGCAGCATTAGGTATTGTTGCGGCCGATCGGTATAGGGCACAAACTGGAAAAGGACAGTTAGTAACCCTTGCTTTGTCGGATGTTGCCTTGGCTGCAGTCGCGTGGAGGGGAGATCTTACTGAAGTTGAATTAGGTGGGACTGAAAGAAAAAAACTTGGTAATGATCTTTATGGAGCTTTTGGAAGAGATTTTCTGAGTAGCGACGGTCGACATGTGATGGTTGTGGCTATTACCCAAAAACAGTGGGATGGGCTCATAGAAGCAACTCAGACTAAGGAGGAGGTTGCTTTACTATCTCAAAGACACGGCTTTGACTTCACAGATGAAGGAGTGCGTTTTGAAGCGAGGAAAGAACTTGCAGGTTTGTTTAGTCCGTGGTTCGAAAACTTAACCCTAAAAGAAATTTCTGAACGGCTTGATGAATGTGGAGTGTGTTGGGGTCCATACAGGACCTTCAGGCAAATGCTCGATGAAGACCCTAGGTGCTCAACGGAGAATCCAATGTTTTCTAGTATCGATCAACCTGGGGTAGGAAGACACTTAGTTCCTGGGTCTCCTTTATCTTTTGGGGGTCCATTAGCAGGCGACCGAAATGCTCTCGAAGCGCCGCTATTGGGAGAACATACTGAACAAGTTTTAGCTGACAATCTGAAGTTGAGTGCAGCCGAAATAGGAAACTTAGCCGACCACGATCTTATTTTCACAGTTTAGTGATCGCTCTTCATCCTCTAGGCTCCAAAAGTCACGAGTCTCCAATCGAGAACATTTGATTTTTCATCACCCTTAATGCAAAAGACCTCAGTTTTTATTGCACTAATTTTCCCATTAGTTAATGTTTCCTGATCTAAGAGAGTGTGTTCAAAAGATAGAACATCTCCTTCATGTACAGGTCCTAAGTGGTCGCAAGACTGCCAACCCAAAATAGTAGCGTTTCTTGGTACAAGTCGGTTCAGGGACGCTTGAGCGAGGCCTACAGTGTGACCGCCATACACGAGTCTTTCACCTGTTGGTGAAGTATCCGCATTGCGATGAACAGGGGCCTGGTTTTGGGTTAGACGAACTAATTCCATTGCATTACTTACTGTGTCGCATAGATCATCGATTTTCTTCATACCAACGACCCAATCCTCTTGATTTTTTACGACTAGGTGTGAGAGGTCCCAAGACATGGGAACTAAAGACTTCCAGTTGTCTAAAACTATTTCTGTTTCTACCGATCCAAGGTCGTCACAGTGTCCTGGAAGGTGTTCAGGGTTGCGCGCTTTGATCATCGCACAACGTTCATAATCAACCAAAATTGAATCATCATCTACACAAGTGGTTGTTATACCAAGCAGAACGAGTCCCCTTGGTGATCTGTCTTTTCTTAGGGTTAAATCTTTTAAACCTTTAATTACTACTTCGGTATGGAGGGTCTCTCCTTCAAAGACAGGTCTTTTGAAAGAAACTCCGCGATAGAAAAGATTTGCTATTACCTGTTTTGTAGCAACAGTGCTTTGTCCGATTGAAAAATGCATTAATAGACCGGGATTTATGACACGTTTTGAAACGCCAGTTACTTTCTCTGCTAATGGAAGACTGAGAGAAGTAGGCAAAGGGTCCCCACAAATTGACTGGTACATCGCGATTTCGCCGGACGTGATAGTTAGATCAGGCGAAGAGGGAAGAATCTGCCCCACTGTCAAATCATCAAAATAAGTTCCGGGAACCTTTTCACTGTTCAATGTTTCATTCTTCACCTAATGACTATGGCACGCGTTTTACCTGATGTCATCTTGATGGCAGCTGGTTGTCGAAAAAGTTTGTTCATAAACTGAAACACAATCTGTTTTACAGATAGATGATTCTGTAATTATTATTACAAACCTCTGTTCAAAACAGTTTGTATTACCTAAAGTCGCGCGCTCGGGGTAAAACTCCGAAAAGTAGAACGGAGGAGGGCCGGTCTGCATGACTGATATAGCAACGAACTTTTTTATTGATTCAAGAGTTCTAATCTGGATGAAAAATGCCTTGTGTCAAGGCGAGAGTAGTTTGTTTTTTGCACCATTTGCTGAAAGACCTGAAGCAAGAGTTAGGCGTGAAGCAAAAGCCAAGGAGATCTGCGCGGATTGTGAAGTGCAGGTTGATTGCAAACAATATGCTCGTGACAACAGAGAGTTGGGGTTTTGGGGTGGAGAATCAGAAGCAGAGAGAGCTACTGCAGGATTCGCACCGACTACGCCGATAATCGGACGCAGGCAGGTAGCCGCTGATAGAGCTGCAGCAGCTCTAGCCGCCGCAGCAGCAGCAGGGCGTTAAAAATAAAACAGAATTAGTTCTTATTAAAACGAGCTGAAAGAAATATCGGAAAGATTCCAACAGCAACACAAATTCCTGTAGTCAACCATGAGCCACCGGACATGTGAACTATCTCAAAGTAGTCGCGGCCGAACTCACTCAAAAGAACAGACACATAAGACAAGCCCATAAAAACTGCTAACAATAATTTCCAAGGTTTTATTGGCCTGCTTACAACCACAAGAATCCCAAGACCAAGGCATAGAAGAGTAGCTGTTGCAGCAGTTCTAGCTTCAATCAATAAAACATCCGAACGCCTAACAATTTCATAACAGACAAAAGTTGCGATTGCAGCAGAGATGCCAGCAGGGATCGAATAGCGAAGAACCCTTTTTAGAAAACCTGGTTTAACTAGTGAACTATCAGGAGCTAAAGCTAAGAAGAAACCAGGCAGTCCTATAGAAAAAGTTCCTATAAGAGTTAGTTGCTTAGGCCGAAAAGGAAAAGGAACACCGAGTATTCCTACAAGTGCTGTCAATAGAACAGCGTAAGTTGCTTTTGTTATGAAAAGATTAGAAACCCTCTCTATATTATTAATAACTCTCCGTCCTTCTTTAAGAACACGTGGCAAGATTTTGAATTGATTATCAAGCAAGACCAATTGAGCTACAGCCCTACTGGCCGAACTACCCGATCCCATAGCGATACCCATATCAGAATCTTTCAAAGCGAGAACATCGTTGACACCATCACCTGTCATGGCAACGGTGTGCCCCTTCTTTTGAAGAGATGCAACCATTGCTCTTTTCTGGTGAGGTGTAACACGTCCAAAAATCGACGTACTTTCAATTATTTCGTCCATATTTTGATTTTCTGATAATTCCCTAGCGTCTAACACCTCGGCATTAGTTGAGACACCAGCTTTTTTAGCCACTGCAGCAACTGTTGAAGGATGATCACCCGAAATAACTTTCAATTGAATACCTTGACCTTGAAGGTAGCTAAGGATCTCTTGTGCGTCGTCTCGCAAAGTATCTTCTAAAAAGATCAGACATACCGGACTTCGATTTGATGGCAATTCATCCGGTTTGCCAGCAGGATCATTTGATCTAGTAAGAACTAAAATACGCTTCCCCTCATTCGCCAGAATTTCCACACGGTTACGATTTTCTTGATCGTCTTCCCCTAAGAGAATTTCAGGAGCACCCAAATGGAACAACCCATTCTTGCCAAAGTCACACATAGCCCATTTACGCATTGAAGAAAAGGCGATTGAATCAACTAGGTGCCAGCCGGGGTCTAGAAATTGTTCGCCTAGAGCAGCGAGTGTCGCGTTAGGTGAAGGGTCAGCAGCTACCATCGCTCCGAGCGCATCAGAAGGATCAGTTCCATCAAGAGTCTCAAATCCTGTATAGGAAATTTCTCCTGTTGTGATGGTCCCAGTTTTATCCAGACACAAGACATCGACACGAGCCAACATTTCAACTGATGCTAGCTCTTTACATAAAGCTCTATGTCTAGCCAAAGTAACTACACCAGTGATGAAGGAAAGACTTGTAAGTAGAACAAGTCCGTCAGGAACCATCGCAACTGCTGAAGCTACAGTCCCACGTAGAGCTTCCTCCCACAGATCTTCAGTAGTCAAAAGTCTAAGAAGTAAAAGACCTACAGAAGGAGGAATAATTATAATCAACCAACGAAGTATCGTGTCTACCCCAGAACGCAAGTCACTATCGACGAGTCTGAAACGCCGAGCTTCTTCAGCCAAAGCAACTGCGTATGAATCAACACCTATACGCGTAGCCCTGTAGTGACCAAAACCAGCTGATACAAAACTCCCGGATAAAACCTCATCTGAAATATTTTTTTCAACAGGTTCAGATTCACCAGTAAGTAGTGACTCATCGACTTCTAAACCGGCAGAATATGTTAATTCGCCATCCACAACTATTTGGTCACCTGGTTGGATTTCAATCAGGTCATCAAGCACGACTTCAGAAATATTAATTTCTCTGGTAATTCCTTCACGAATTACGCGCGCTTTAGGAGCTGATAGAACAGCTAACTCCGTTAAAGTTTTTCGAGCTTTTAATTCTTGAAAAATTCCAATGACACTGTTGGAAAAAATAACTCCTGCAAATAAAGCATCTCCTGGGAAGCCTGCTACCAATATGAGAATAAGCAAGGTTCCCATAATCCCATTGACCGGAGTTAAAACATTTGCTCTCAAAATTTGTTTAGTGGTACGAACAGGGGCGTCAGGAACATTATTAACCTGACCTTTTTCGATCCGTTCGGTAACTTCAGCCTCCGTGAGGCCTATAGCGGTTTCGAGAGAATTATCAGTACCCATATATAAATATTAGGTTAGAAGCTAGCTATTTGATTGTTCAAAGTGGTAACCATCTGTAGTCATCGTCAGCCTATGGCGCTCTCCGGGCATTTCAGGATCGGTTTTTTCATATCCCGCATCTCCAAGCCACATTGCTACTGGCCCTTTCACCGATTGAGCTATATGTGTTTCATAGAACGTTGGATCCTTGGCATTAAGGTCCTTTAAAGCATCTTCAACACTTGTAAAAGAAATAAGGCGATTCAAGGTCACCCAAGTAGGTGGCGCTAGTTCTATCTCGCCGGCATCACGCAAATTGATGGCTTCATGAGGACGAAACCAATTGTGTTCAATGATTTCAGAATCATCAATGGTGACTTCATCACCATCCAGCAGTCTCGTTGCAAAAAAGTATGTAGAAAATCTTTTAGGAGTTATAGCTGGTGGAACCCAATGCGAAAACCAAAACAGGTTTTCTTGAGAAACAGAAAGCGCTGCTTCTTCGAAAGTCTCTCTTACAGCAGCACTCGTTGCTGTTGCTAACTCATCAACAGATCCATCTGAATTAATAACCTTGTCAGTTTCGTCGATTTTTCCACCAGGAAAAACCCACATACCTCCAAAAGCAACTTTGGAATTCTTTCGAAGCATTAAAAGTTCAATACCGGAGTCTGAATCTCTCATTATTACAACAGTTGCAGCAGGTATCAGATCACTTGTTCCTCGCTCCTCGTGATCTGATTCCCATTTTTTGTAACGACTTTCATCACGATTATCTACCAATGAGAGTCATTCCTTTTCTTCTAAGTTGTCTTTAGTGAGATCACCGAAAGGAGATCTGTCAAACCAAAGAGTTTCTTCGACAAGTTTCCTACTTTTCCAACCTGCGTCTAATCGGATCAGTTCATGTCTGTATCTTCCACCTACAAACCAGATTTCTCCTCCTTTTAGACGCATTGGATTATTGAAAAGAGCAAGAACATCAGCTTCATTTTCTTCTTTCTCTAACACTTCGATGTTGGTGACGAGATGTTGAGACATTTCAAACATGTCCAAAGCTTTTGATAAAAAAGAAACGGTTTCCTCTAAATTACCGACTGGGCCTCCCGAAGATGAGTAATCGATGTGAGCATCTGTTGTGAACAAGGTTCTATAAAGGTCCCAATCCCGAGTATCCACAGCGCGTGCATAGCGTGAAAAAAAATCTGTTATCTCAATCCTGTCA
>Ga0163180_10000406_pt1 | contig 25224 bp, 21 predicted proteins | sample AtlANTMetagenome_2_FD_109647 | JGI IMG/M metagenome (GOLD analysis project Ga0163180, IMG submission 109647) | Marine eukaryotic phytoplankton communities from the Atlantic Ocean - Atlantic ANT 4 Metagenome | ecosystem: Environmental > Aquatic > Marine > Oceanic | place: North Atlantic Ocean...
CAAAATTTCAGAACCAACATCCTCTTCAGCGAGAATGTCGTCGTCGTCGTCGTCCTGTTCCACTTCGTCGAGCCGATATTTCCACGAGAAATCATCATAAGCATGCACATTTACGTACTCTATTTTACCATTACGCATATTATCATTTTCGTATTCAGAGGAGTTATAGTAATCCAATTTCGTTCTCGTCGTCGATGAAATATCTACATCTATAACGCCGGGAGCATCATCGGCACCGTACCATATATTCATCGAAGAGTGCGGAGAATAATAATGAGAGGGTGCATTCCCACTCCGCCTTCGTCGAAAGAACCGCATACTTTTTTTACTCTCTCACGTGATACTCTTCTGTTCTTTCGCGCACATATTTTGTCTCCTTCTTGTTTGTGTTTGTGTTGTGTCGTTTTTGGCGGGAGCATGTGAAAGAAAGAAAGAAAGAAAGAAAGAAAATGCGTCAAAAATTCTTCGACTCTTCCTTCTCTTTATTCTTTTCCTCTTCCTTTAATATATACATACATACACACACACATGCACATGTATATATGATGCCAAAACTCAAAGCAGTATTCTTTGATTTAGACGACACGTTAGTTCCAACTTCGGTATACGACGTGAGAGCGTACGCAGACGTGAAAGCGAGCGTAATCACCTGGGTTGGAAAAATCCAGTTAGATGTGGATAAATTAGTCGCGGACTTTAAAGAGAAATTCGTCAAAGCACCGTGGGATCCAGAGTATAAAACCGACGTTTTCACGTGGCGCTCGAGAGTCTGGGAACATGCGCTAAAGTTGCAAGACGTAGAAAACGCAGAAGAAGTTGGATTGAAGTGTCAAAAATGTTTCGACGACAACCGCATGGGAACTTTTCCTTTGTACGACTGCGTGAAAGATCTCACAGAGTACATCAAATCGAAAGGTTTAGAGACGTGCATAATCACAAATGGACATCATCGAGTGCAGAGAGATAAATTAGAAGCGTGCAAGGCATACACATTGTTTGAGAACATAATCGTGGGCGGTGAGGAAGTGTTAGCAGGACGTAAAGAGAAACCCGACGGGAGTATTTTTGTTAAAGCCTGCAAATACGCGGGATGTTTACCCAGCGAAGCTATCCACGTCGGGGACTCTCTAGGCGCTGATATTCAAGGGGGCATCAACGCGGGGTTATTAGCGACGGTTTTTATTAACGTTAAAGCGCGCGATATGAGTACTATCCAGCCCATGCCTACATACACGATCAAACACATAACCGAATTGAAAGAGATCATCGATAAATTACTAGTGGTATAAAAAAGCAGTATTGTTCACAGTATATTGTTACATTTACGTTGTTAGGATAAACTTTTAGGTTGCAACTTCATTGTGGTCTTTTCGCAACATGGTCTCGATAAAGAACTCGCCCGCTTTGTACGAGCTGCGCACGAGCGCCCCGCTGGCTACATATCTAAAACCAATTTCCTTCTCGCCAAATTCTTTCCAATATTCGAATTTCTCCGGTGTCACAAACTCCTTCACCGTCAAATGCTTCGGTGTTGGCTGTAAATATTGTCCTAAAGTAAATATATCGACTCCCACATCTCTGCAATCTTTCATAGCTTGCTTTATCTCGTCGTCCGTTTCGCCTAAACCGAGCATAATTGACGTCTTTGTTACCATGCCTTCCTTTGCTTCCTTGGCCGCTTTTAGCACTGATAAAGACTGCTCATAATTCGCGCGCGGATCTCGAACACGAGGCTGTAACCGCCTCACAGTTTCGATATTATGTGCAAACACGTCTAAACCAGATTTAGCCAAATGTCTCACAGCGTCTAAATCACCTTGAAAATCAGATGTCAACGCCTCTACAAGAACGCTTGATTTTAACTTTTTCAACGTGCGCACTGTTCTCGCAAAGTGCTCCGCTCCTCCATCAGGAATATCGTCTCTGTCAACTGAAGTTAATACTATATACCCAACACCCCACGCAGCAATAGCCCTGGCCGTATTTTCTGGCTCCATATCATCCGGTGGCGGAGGTGTACTCGCCGTATTCACCGCGCAGAAACGACATCCTCGGGTGCACGTGTCACCTAATAACATAATCGTTGCCGTTCCCGTTTCCCCGTTCCAGCACTCGCCTACGTTTGGACACATGGCTTCTTCGCATACCGTAGCAATTTTATGCTCTGAATTATCTAACGTGTCTTTCAAAAACTCAAAGCGTTCTCCACTTGGCGCTCTTTGTCTCAACCATGGCGGCTTCTTCAAACCGGGGGGTAAACCGGGGATAGTTGCGGTTGCAGTCATTCTGCCACTTGACGTAGTCTCCTCTCCGGATGATCCTTCTATGGTTGCAACTGGTCCACACATTGCTGCAGCGGCGTTGAACTTTGGTGCCGATGGTGGCGGTTCAACCCCGTTTTCTTTCGCCATTCGAACGAGTTCCTCAAACGCATCTATGTTTTGTAATCGCTCGAACTCATAATCTTCCTCCGTTTTCTCAATATTTTCACCATCGCTCGTTGTGGCATGCAAACGCGTTGTTGTTGTTCTTGTTGCAGCTGATGGTGGTGGTGACGATGATGGTGATCTTGTTGTGCGGAACCAAGTGCGATACCTGTTTTTGCTCTTTTCTATGCATTCTTCGTTTTGTGAAATAATAGACGAGGAGGAAGAAGTAGAAGAGGAAGAAGAAGTTGATAAATCCTTTTGACGGTGTTGAGGTTGTTGGAAAAGTCGACGGCGCTGAAAAGGAGCAGAACAGGAAGCGGCGCAATTCGTAGTTGTCTCGTTCCGACGCGCGGAAGGTCGCGATGTAGCGGTACCACCGATATATTTACTGACGCGCACGCATTGATTCATTCCGTTGATTCCCAGGAACTCTATTTTATCGCGTGTTTTTCTTATGATGCGACACAAAATGGATAAAAGCGCGAGGAGGGCGAAAATTTTTTCTTTCCATTTCTTTTGTGTGAAATGTGAAGCCGAAGCCCCAGAGTTTGCACGTTCTACAAATGATGATAACCAAAACGTATATAGAGGTACTCTATCTATTACAATAAAAGTATCTGAATATGTTTTTCCTACGTATGTTGTTACGTTAAATAGTATACTATTTCTTTTCATTCAAAGTTAAAGATAAAGCAAGCGTCGACGTAATTAAACGATCTCCCAATAGAGTACAAACAGGTGCGCACGAAATTCATTGGTGAAAATCGGGCAAATAGTGCTCCTGCGACCTTTGGTGTACGCGAAATACCTCTCGAAAAAAAGGTAAGGGCGTTATTATGCCTTTAAGTATTTAGAAGATACGGAACGGCGGGCCCATCGTAGTCTTGATGTACAAGGACTTGACGTTTTGCCAGTTCTTCTTCAACAAAGAAACTAAAAAGTTCACAGCCATTTGCGTGTTGATGAACAATTCTTTCTCAGTCATTTCGACGTTACCGACGGCAACGGCCAAGCACAACACTTTCTTGAGCTGAAACTTGACTTGCGACTTGATGTCGTTGACTTTGGTCTCCAAGGACTCATTGTGTGTGCACAACGTCGGAAATTTACCCGCCTTGTTCAAACCCGGACCCAAAAGTCTTGGAATTTGTTTGATGACGGATTCAGACGCGACAAAAACGGCATATTTCTTAGCCAATTTCTTGATCAATTTCTTGTTCTTGTTCAACTTCTTCAACGCTTCGACGTCCATCTTTTCGATCCCGATACCCGCAGCTTCTTCGCAGTGCTTGGCATCACCAAGCATGCAAATCTTAAGCTTCGGTCTCGGCATCGCCGGTAAAACGACGGTACCGTTGAAACGCTTATCCTTTTGCGGATCGTAGTTCTTTAAACCGATTTGAAGCTCGACAGTTTCGACAAACTTCCTAGGTTTTTCTTTAGATTTCTCTAACATGAAGGACACGCCTTCTTTCAAGGTATCCGAGTTGAGCTTACTGTGAGATGAAAAAAGAGTGAAGGGAGAAAATGCAAGTCAGCTTATGTTCGTTCTTTTCCCGCGAGGATTCGTTTGCAGTAACCGTTCCGTAAAATGACTGTAATTTCGCGCACGAATGGTATTTCTACATTCGTTAACTTATTTACTGTAAGAAACGAACGTTCGTGCGATCGTGCACGCAACGCGTTTTCGAGCGGGCAAAATCCTAAATTTGCGCCTCCCCGAAAAAAGACGAAATTCGAGCGCCACGGGTGCCACGCGAACGTGCATTCTCTCAATCATTCCGTCGTCGAGGTGTGAACGATGTCTTCTCGAGAGAATGAACGCGTTAAAGGAGCTAACAGACGCGACGTACCTCATCTTTAATTATATACTAAGTCTGAAAAGTGACGAAATTTTCTTTGCTCACGACAGTTTTCAGCAGTAGCAGCTCAAATAAAAAAAAAGTACAAGGTAGTTGTGGTTGTCGTCCGTTGTTCATAAAAAAACTGACACACAAGGCATCAGCGCTACATTTGAGAAGAAGAATCGACACTATATAGACGATAGCAATGTCATCGACGGTGTTGTCACCGATACCGCTCCGGTCTGCTGCTGCTGCTGCAGCGTCGTCGAGACGGCGTCGTGCAAAGTCTGGTTCTTGCTGTTGCACTTCATCGTCCTTTTTGTCCAAAAACAAAACGAAAGAATATCGAGGAAATAGAGTTAGCACCAGCGGCAGCACTAGAACAATAAAAACAACAAGAATGAATTATAATGGTGCTGGCGGCGGCGGTGACGACGACGTGTCCTTCTTCGTGATTGCTAAACAGAGACGACGGATGCTAAAGTGCTTTCGTCGTTCTTCCACCATCACCATCACAGCAGCAGCAGCAGTAGCAGCAACAGCAGAAGTGGAAAACGAAGATGAGAGAAAGAAAAAAAGAAAATCGAATAAGTTACCGACGCGAATGGTCGTCGAAACGGCCATGCTGGCAGCTATGACAGGCTTGAGTTTTCACCTATCGGCTTCGTTTAGATTGGAAACGTATTTGGGTTCTCTCTTTCCTCTTCCAGTTGTTGTAGCATCTGCGCGTTGGGGTGACGTTGCCGCTTGGAGGACTTTATTGGTGGCGTTCCTTTTGTTGACGTTACTAAGTGGTCCTCTACGCGCCTCAAATTACGCGTGTTTGCACGGTTTTACCGGCCTAGCCTTGGGAATGTGTTGGAAAAGAAAGTTCTCATGGGTGCAGAGCGTGCCTATATCTGCGCTCGCTCGAACCATTGGCGTCTTTTCGTCTCTCGCGATTTCTTCTTTAGTGATTCGAGAAAACATCCTTCGCTTAATGATTCAGCAAGTCTACGCGCTGATTGATCAAATTTGCGCAACTCTAGGAGCAACATTCGTTCCGAACATGACGACCATTTTGTGTGTCGCTTTTGTATTCGTGATTTTGAATTCGTTATCGTATACGCTCATTTTACATTTGGTGTATTCAATAGCTTTAGTAACGGCCACACCTGATAGGAATTTTTCAAATGCTCCATTAAAAGTCAGAAGAGCGTTAGGATTATCCTCAACGTTTATACAATAGAATTCATCAATAATGATATATACCTAGGTACCGTACCAACCTTACATGTGGTATTTCATGAAAAAACGGATTTAAACTTATTCTATTTATATTATTATTCACTCAACCCGAGGTCGTCCACCAGCTTCTGGCGGTGCATATCTATCGAAGCCTTCAGCTTCAATCCTCGCCTTGGCTTGCGCCGCCCTTCTCTCGCGCACGATTCTCAGTTTCTCCATTTCTTCCGTCATTTGCTTCGCGGATTTCGTCGGAGGTGCATCGTCTACTTCTTTTGGTTTCGGCTTCGCTTTTGGCTTCAAATATTCATCCTCAAACGAGGAGGAAGAGGAAGAATCGTCCTCGTCCGAGGACTCTTCCTCTTCTTCCTCCTGAACTCCAATCCCTGCGAATCGATCAAATTCCTTTACCTTTACAATTTTTTCTTCTTCGTCTCCCGATGATGAAGAAGAAGATGATTTGCCGTCGTCGTCTTCATCGCTCGTTTCTTCCTCCTCGGAGGAAGATTCTTCTTCGCCTCTTCTTTTTCTCGCTTGTTGTGCTCTCCACTCCTCTTCTTGTTGTTGTTGCGCGGCGTACCCTCTGCCACGGCCTCTGCCTCGTCCACCTTTCGGTTTAAATCCTCGTCCCATTTCGAACCCTTTTTTGCCTTTGTTGTAAAGCTTTCTATATATATGTATGTGTGTATAAATATACGAATAAGGTGCGTGTTGTGGCGTTTTTCTTGCAACGAAGTTGAAATAAAAGCTTGGCTGGGAGCGAAAAATCGCGGTTATCGGAAAAATCGTCATTTACGTACATATATAGTACGCAAGGCACATTACCACGCCCGGAAGAGAGAGAGCTATTATATATATATATAGAGAGAGAGAGAGAGAGAGAGGGAGAGAGAGAGAAGGAGAGAGAACTTCACAACCTCTTCTCCACGCTTCTATTCCTTCCTAGTATGTATGTATGTATGTATGTATGTGAGAGAGAGAGTTTTTAAAGGATCCCGCCGCACTTTTCAGAGAGAGAGGTATAAAACACAGACGGTTTCCCACGTTCTCTGAAAAGAAATAAGGTGTGTTCTTAATATACTACTACGCAACGTGATATCGTCGTTGCGATGTTCGTTTTCGTTTTGTGCGTCTCTAGGAACTGCTCCAAATAGAACAGGACAGTGTCTTTAGAGAGGAAAGACCGAAAGAGAGAAAAAAACAAGAGAACGAAATTTAACGAGAAGAAAAACGAGGCGTAAGGATGATATCACCACAAAACGCCAGTTCTGCTTCAGAGTTCTGCAATGAAGAACTCGGTGGATTACGCGTTGTTTTCATTAATGACGTCTGAACGCAGCTTGGTTTCTCTCTCTTTTTGTTGTGAAGTTTCTTTTCCTCTCTCTCTTTCTTTCTTATGTAGTCGTCGTTGTACTTTTGTCCCATATCCTCTCACAGTGTCAGAGTACCCTGAACTCGTTTTGCGGGTAGTGAATGGTACCTTGGGTGAGTAGGAAGAGCAAACAGCCGATCGGACAGCTGGAAACGCGTTATAATACGACGTGATCGCGGCATCCTTACCATCCGAGCCGATATTTGTTTCGTTCGAATCAAACAGACAACAACACACATAAAGTATGGATGATGACAGAAATATAATTAGATGACGAATCTGATGCTTTTTGAGCGTGGTTTTCACGCTCTGAAGGTTGCATTCGTGCAACACCTGATTGACAATCGAGGCATTTGTCTGACATATTTGATGATTTTTGTTGTTGTTTTCCTTTTCTTTCTCTATTCGTGAACCAAAAAACTCACACATATGAACTTATTAAAAAACAGGCACGTTGTTTGAGCAAAAGTGAAAAGGAAAACGATGATCACGAGACGCTGTGACGCTTGCTCAACATCTTGTTCAATGGAAACGAGAATGAATACTAAACAAAACGTTGTCTCGAATACTATTCTCGTCCCGACGCGAAACAGCCAAAACCATCGGTTGTCGATAAAGTCGCATTCCATCATCGACCCTTCTTCTATGAGCACCGAGGAGACCAACCAAGCGATATCGGCCGTCGCAACCTCTGTCATATTCGGGGGCCTCGCTATCGCGCAAGGTTTGAAATCTGAACCGAAACCGTGCCCGTCTTGCGCAACTTCGGGAGGCGAGGCATGTATATTTTGCAATGCAACGGGAAGGAGAGAAACGCCGATTGAAATTACGAAGAGAGAGAGACGCGACGACTCCGTGCTCGGTTTGACGAGACGGTCTCCGATGGAGTGCACTGCTTGCAAAGGAGCAGGGATGATTCTTTGCAAGACGTGTAAAGGTAGCGGGTATGTGTAGTAGGAAATCCTAGAAAATATTTTTAGATATTCGAGTACCTCCTTCATCCTTTCGTCACAATTATTTTCTTTTTTGGTACCTACGGTACCCGGGTACGCAAGTGTTCGTTATAAGAAAATTCTATTTACACACTCAAACTCTTTTTATCTGAGAAAATGCCACCGCATCGTCAGACGCGAAAGAAATCACCAACAGTAGCTACCACAGAAGGAGAAGGAGAATATGGAGCAGCAGCAGCAGCAGCAGCAGCAACAACAACAACAACAGACGACGACGATGATTTGGAAGAAGTTGAAGATTTGTCAGATTCCGAAGACGGTTCGAACAACGATATGGATGATGATGATGATGATGATGATGATTCCGATGACTATGACGACCTTGATGACACTTTGTTAGATGAAGTTATGAATTTAGAAAAGAAATTAGAGTCGAGTAAAGGAAGAGATTACGGCGCGCATGCAAAACTTTTACTCAAACTTCGTCAAGCAAAGTTGAAGGAACGTTTGGAAGAGTCGAGAGTTGCGTTTGACCGAAAGTTCAGCTTGAGTGAAGAGCAATGGTTGAGTTGGTTGGAAGATAAGATGACAGAGTTGAAAAAATGCGCGTCAGGAAAAAAGAGAAAAGAAATTGAAGCGTATATTCAAGAGCTATTTGAAAGGGCCACGGCAACGCTTCCGGCGAGCGTACCAGTTTGGCTGAAATATTTATCTTTTTCGGTGGCAAAAACAAGCGAAGATACCGAAGAAGATAGACGCCAATTTTACGAGAGGAGCTGTAAGATTGTCGCGAAGGACTATAGAAGAGGTAATGCGTTTTGGCTCGCGTATAGAGCCTTTGAGAGCTCGCAAATTGAGTCCCCGGAAAAGAAGAGTCGCGTTCAAGCGGTATCGACGCGAGCGCTGGAGACGCCTCTGGAAAAGTTGGACGAGTTGAAAGAAAAGATATTAGCTGAAGTAGAAAATAAAGATGAACGCAACTTATATGCAAAAGCGTACGAGACTGGGTGTAAACGGAGAGATTTGAGGAAAGCGTTCGAGGACAAAGTAGAGGAAACTGCAACCAAAAATGCCACAATAAAATCGGATCCAAAAGCGAATTTGCGTGCATATCGCTCATACATCGTAATGGAGAAGACCTTGCAAAAGAAAGAAAGGAACAAAGAATTGGATGAGTCCATCGAATCGCTGTACGAACGGGCGCTACTGAGAAACCCGTATGAGGTGAGCTTATGGCTAGAGTACGCGATGGAGGTTTCTTCTTCTTCAAAAGTTGATATTTTAGATCGAGCGCTCAGAGCGTGTCCATCATCGTTCGAACTCTTAATTGAAAAGATTGAGTGTTGTGCGTGTAATAGCGATCCACAAACGGCTAATATCGCAGCGATGACCGAAGCCTTTGGGGATATTCTAATAAACTCGAGTTTAAAAAGTTTCAAGGGGGCTAATGATGTCGCTCTCGCTTTTCTGCGAGCGAAATGGAAAGACAAAAAATCAGATGGCATCAATAACTTGATGAAAGAAATGCACGCAAAACTAGTATCGCAATTTTCTAATAGAATACGGATCGACCCCGATATGAAGTTGGCGAGATATTGGGCTCAACACAGCGCGAATCCAGAGATGGTTTGGAAATTTTTTCTTGTTGAAAATGAAAAGATCTACGGCGATTACCTCGAAGCACATATTCAACGTGCAAGGTATTTCGAATCGAGTGATCCACAACTGGCTAATCGGGCGTACGAACTCGCATTTAGCAAACGCAATAAACTATCTCGAGCTGTGAAAGGTAAAGTGAAAGATGATACTAACGCGTTGATTACCCGTGACTTGTGTACTTCCTGGAGAAATTTTCTGGAAACCTCTCGGGACTCCTTTCCAAGCTCGTACGAGAAGGTGAAGTCTGAGCTATGCTCAATTGATTTCGAAAAAGCGTGCGCACCTCCAATGTCCGCCGAAGACATCAAGCGTATGCGCAGAGAAGGACAAATTGCGCGAAAACGTAACAATATGGAGGATGAAGATGACGATGACGAGGGCAATGTTAAAGATGATGAAAAAAATAAACGAACCAAGGCACAGGATGATTCAAAAAGCCACGTTCCACCGGCGTCTTTTGTTCCACGCTCAGAGAAACCACGGGAAGAAGTCATTAAAAGTCTGTATCCCAACCGAGATCAGCAAACGGCTTTTGTTAAGAATCTTGACTTCAGCGTCACAGAGGAGGAACTCGTCACGTTTTTTGACGTCAGAAAAGAAGGGAAGGTGAAAGCAAGGGTGATAAAAGATCGTCACACCGGTCGATCCAAAGGTATCGCTTACGTGGATTTTCCGAATGAACACGATTTACTCGCTGCAATCATGCACGATGGTGAAGCCTTGAAAGGCCGTGCAATGACTATAGCTAAGTCTCGCCCGCCGCCCACCTTTTCTGGTAACGTTGGTAGAGGTGGTGGGAGAGGAAGAGTAAATGCGCCTCCTTCGTCGGCTGGTCGAGGTGGGTTAGGATTAGTACCGCGTGCAGTGAAACAAAAGCCAAAGAAGGCGCTCGCCGATATGTAGTTCTGTGTGTGCATCCTATTTCTACTAAATCTAATTTTAAATACTAAAATCCTACGGCACTTACATAGTAAATTAGTTACTTCCAGTCCACATGGTTTCTTCATTATCATGGCCGTACCCCACATATCGAGGTCTTCGAGTTCCTTTTGGCGTGAAATGCTTGAAATATTTCGGTAAACCACCTTCAATTATTTTCACTAAACCTCCGCTATATTCCTTCGAAAGCGCTTCAAGAAATAGTTTCTCGTATTCGTTTCCATTATCGTCCAATAATACGATAATATGCGTTCCCATGGGTACTTTACATTTCACTTTCTCCATACACTCTTCCACGTTTGGTTCGTCCACGAAATCGCTCAAGCTTCCTTTGCGAATCGCCGCTGGAAAACTAAAAGCTCCCTTGCACGTCTCGCGGTTGAAATCTTTCACTGGCCTGGCATCAATCGTCACTACTTTCTCTCCCTCCATTCCTTTTTCGTACATGATTTGAAATGCCATGTTAATGTTGATCGTTTCCCATGGTAAACCATTGTTCTCGTCGGTATCTTCCATGTCAATGTATTTGACAACTTGTTTGATACCTCGCGTCGACGATTTTGTTTCTAACATTTTCCTTTTCGCCGCTTCGAATAATGCCTGTGTTTCTTCGTCGTCAACAACTTCATTAGGTGACGGTTCAGGCGATGTCAGTTTAGACGGTACTTTTATATCGTCTTCATTCACCCAATTCGCTAAATATTCGCGCGATAGCTGCAAATTGTTCACATTTTGTTGTTCGTTCTGAACGTATTTCGCAGCTGTTAAAAACATTTCGTACGAAACCGGTCGTTCGCTCACTTTACTTTGAGAAGACGACTTATTTGCATCTTTTTCTAATAACGCGCTTGTAAACGCCAGCTCGTTCTCTATGCAAAATTCCAATACGAACGCGTCGATTGCACGGTTTCTTACCGCAGTGAAAAAATCTAAAGGTTGGTTTGGAAAGTTGGAGATTAATCGTTCCGTGTCTTGTTCGCTCAATCCGTGTTGTGCGAAAATAGGCGTCGTGATACCGACAATTTCCTCTCTTGTTGGTTCCCAGAAGAATTTTTCCATTCTACCATCTCGCGCTAATGGAGCATAGAGTCGACTGAAATCGTTTCCTGTAACAATAATAGGTACCCGCGGAACGTTTGCGCGATTGCCTATGATGCTCGTATTTTCGTACACGTTCGTGGGATTGTCTGCGATGTTCATCAAAGTTCCTTGCACGATCTGGTTGTTTACGGTCAACGAAACCGTGTGCTTGAACCGGCCAACGCCGGCATCGATATCATTTATAATCAAACAAGTCGCCACGCCCGTTTCTTTCGTCAGTTTTCCCGCCGCGAGGTACCGTCTTCTGAGAAGTTTCCCTGGTTCCCCGGCGGTGGCGTCTTCGAGCTCCCCAGCGGATGTCACTATGGGTAACACGCCTAGTTTTGCGCATGCCAACTCTACGTTAAAAGTCTTGCCGCATCCTTTACCGCCCCAAATGCCTAACAATAGAGGAGACACTATCGGCCCGCTTTCTTTCATAAATGTATTCGCTTGATACTGTATCAAATAGTTTTTGGTTAAAAAGGTGCATATTTTCTCTAAAAGTCGTTCCGGAACTATGAAGTCGTCAGCGTTTATCGATTTCATCTCTTTAAACTCGTTCACTCGCATCTCCCCGGTAGCGATGTCTGCGTCCACAGAATTCATGAATAACTCCTCCGTCACTCCAGATTTCTGCGAATAAATGAAATCCTGCCCTCCTAAGGCGTCCTCTCGCGACGACCGTTCATCGTTATTTGAAGACGATATCCTTCGTCGTCTTCTTGAATGGGTTGAAGCGCGAGACCCATTTCTCGTTCTTCGAGAAGAAGAAGAAGAAGAGAGAAAGGTTTTGAACCTCATCGTCGCAGAAGAGGTTGAGGAGGAGGAGGAGGAGAAAGAAGACTTCATCACGATCGACCTTTCTCCTCCGCCTCGCTCCTTCCCAAAGATGATGACTCTCTGTGTCAGAAAAAAATGAAGCTACTAATAATCCAAGTTCGTTGTTCTGTTGTTCACATATAATTTTTTTGGATCAGGTGGGTGGAATTATGAATGGGTGCACGGGATAACCCACTTATACTTTATACTTTCGTCATTGTTTTTTTACGTGTTTAATACGCGAATAAATCAATCCTATACATACATTTATACACACACAAACAGAGACAATGTTTGCCTCTGCACCGATGCGCTCTTCGATGCTTTCGAGCAGAACAGCTTCCTCCTCGTCTTCCTCCTCTCCGTCTTCTTCTTCGATGAAAAGAAGAGTATTGTTTTTGCAAAATTGCAATCGTCTTCGTCACCATTCTTCCAGGTTGATGATTCAGAATGCTTTATACACGGGAACGCCGGCGGATTTCCAAGAAAAGGGAGATAGTAATTCGATGATCTCGTTTGACTCGTGGGATCCCCTCGGGTTGTTGACGGCATCATCTCATTCTGCTTTTGATGAGCGCGCGCAAGATTCCCTCTTTGGGTTTGGTGGTATGAGAACAAAGAGCAATAAAAAGAGCAATAAAAAGAGCAGCAGCAATAACACAATCAACAAGAAGATGACAAAAAGTAATAGCAACAAGAGTACAAATATCAACAGGAGCAGCAACAGACGATCGACGAAAACATCCGCGTTTGGGACGTCCAGCGGTGGTAATGACGATGGGAACTTCGGGGACTTCTTTTCTGGGGATCTCCCGCAAAAAGTCGCGACTATCCTGGCATTGCTCGTCGTCTCTAGAATTGGCGCGTATATTCCAATTAGTGGCGTCGATCGAACGGCGTTCGCAGAGTCGCTTTCGAACACTGGTGGTATGATGAGTTACGTGGATACGTTAACGGGAGGGTCTATTTCAAAACTTGGTATTTTCTCGCTCGGTATCGTGCCGTTCATCAACTCGAGCATTATCTTTCAGTTGCTTTCTTCTGTGTTTCCAGAGCTGCAAAAGCTCCAAAAGGAAGAGGGCGAATCTGGACGGCGTCAATTCATGCAGTATCAGCGGTAAGTATTATTATTATACTCTTTCACACGAATTATTTTCGCTCTCGGTATGTTATGGTCTGTAGTTTTTCGCGATGATGTGACCTTATAGGTCTCGTTCGATTGAGCGTCAATGGCGCATGAAAAGAATAACGGAATTGAGCGAATACTACTGCTATATGGGGACAAATGATCGCGAGAAAAATCATTCTATTCGTATTTTACTCTTTCCTGCAACAGTTTTTATCTTAATTTACCCGCATTTTCATCTTGTTATATTTCTTTGAAACAACAGATACGGGGCTCTCGCCTTCGCGTTGATACAAGCCGTAGGCCAGTGCTTGTACGTCCGACCGTACGTGGATGATTTCTCCGTTATGTGGTTAGCTGAATCCACTGCAGTTCTAACCGCTGGCGCGATGATTTTAATGTATATCGGGGAAATTTTGAACGAGTTGAAATTGGGTAACGGGACATCACTTTTGATTTTTGCCAACATCGTCTCGTCGTTGCCATCCTCAATTGGTCGAACAGTCGAACAAAGTAAAACCGACGGGAACGGTGCTTTCACTTTGGCTGTGTTCTTCGGTGCATTTTTGCTCTCAACTCTTGGCGTGGTATACGTTCAAGAAGCTGAGCGTAAAATCCCCATGCAATACTCGACAAAGTTCAACTCACAAGGCGCTGGATTATCGAAATCGTCGTACTTGCCGTTCAAAGTGAATTCCGCTGGTGTTATGCCGATTATTTTTAGTTCCTCGTTGATGGCGTTACCAGCAACATTGGCGAGATTTACCGATAATGGTGCTGTAACGTCTGTCGCGAAGTTTGTTTATCCAGGAGGTGCTGGATACATACCCGTGAATGTAGCCTTGATCTGTTTCTTCAACTATTTCTACACGTTTTTACAGCTCGACCCGAAGGACGTCGCTGAACAGTTGAAGAAACAAGGAGCGTCCATCCCGGGTGTTCGACCAGGTAAAAACACGAGAGAGTACATCACCAAAGTGTTGGAGAGATTATCTTTGCTTGGTTCCCTCTTTTTAGGTTTTCTTGCGTTGACGCCTGGTGGAGTCGAGAAACTCACTGGACTGCAAACTTTCAGAGGTTTCGCGGGGACGAGTTTGTTGATTCTTGTTGGTGTGGCCACCGACTGCGCCAGGAAAGTAAAGTCAGAACTCGTAATGCAGAAATACTCAACCTCGATTGAAGACTTCTACAAAAAATAACAATAATTTCTAATAAAATCATCTGTCCTATATACGTTTGTATTACTCACTCTCGTTGGTTAATTTCTATTATTGTCGTCTTCCTCCGAATCTACCTCCGAATCGTCCACCTCCACCTCCGCCTCTTCCACCTCTAGCTCTGCCACCTCCAAACCTTCCGCCACCCCCGGGCGAGCGACCACCGCCACCACCTCCTCTGCCGCCGTATCCTCTGCCACCACCTCCTCTGCCGCCGCCTCCGCCACTTCCAAATCCTTGAGGACGCTGACTCAATTCTGGGAGTTCTTCGCACACCTCGATGGTAATCGCGGTTCTCCCGTTAGAATTCTCACTCAATCCACAATATTTATCCGCCATCTTTGCAGGAACGTCAAAAACTGCTTTCAAATGATCCTGAGATAACGTCAAACGATTGATTTGAACTTCATTCTCTGGTAACCGCTGTTTCAAGAAGTTCCACACATATGTCGGCGTTCGGATTTCGGTTCCACCGGCGGATAAAATCAAAGTCGTGCTCCCCGCCGTTGACGTCAAAAGCGAACGTTGTCGCAACTCACCGTGTCCACATGCGTGTGCTAGTGCCATTGCTAAAACTTCGACAGCGTCTCTTCCTTCGTCGTGATCGTCGCCCTCCTCTAACAAATCTCTCGCCGCTTGCATAAAGAGTTTCGCCGCGCCTTTGTGTACGGCACGAACTTTTTCGCAGACAATTTTCGCCGCCGCTTTAGCCATTTCCGCAGGTTGCGGCGGTCCAATTCGCACAAATCTGAAGCCGCCTTTGCGTTCGATGTTCGGAATAGCCCATTCGTTTCTCGGGGTAAGTAAAGTCACGCAAATTCCGGTCGCTCCAGCGCGCCCAGTTCGTCCTGATCGATGAATGTACGTTTCTGGATCTTTCGGAGGTTCGCACTGAATGACTAGCTCGACGCCGGAAATATCCAAACCTCTCGCCGCAACGTCCGTAGCCACCAAAACCTGGAACTTGTTATCGCGAAAGCCTTGTAAAACAACTTCTCTGTTGTTTTGCGCAATATCGCCGTGTAACGCCTTGGCGCCCTTTTCCAAATTCGATTGCAAAGCGTCGCACAGTTCCGTGCAATCTCTTTTCGTGTCACAGAATAGAATACATCTCCCTCCACTCGGCGCTTTCGCGCGAATTAAATCAGGAATCAGCGACACTCGTTCTTGCCACTGACATGGCAGCAACAAATGTTGCACTTGGCCGCTCGCCTTTTGTTTCTCGTTGCCGACCAAATCGATCGTGGCGTAATCTTTCTTCAAGAACCGCTTCGCGATATCCTTCACCCATGGAGGCAAAGTTGCCGAAAACAACAAGGTTTGTATATCTCCAGAAACTTTTAAAATCGTTTCAACGTCGTCCACGAAACCCATGTTTAACATCTCGTCCGCTTCATCCAACACTCGAAATTTCAAATTGTCAAACTTCAAATTTTTCCTATCTAAATGGTCCTTCACTCTTCCGGGCGTGCCAACGATAATGTCGCACCCGCTACGTAAACCTTGCTCTTGGTCTCTGTATGGCGCACCACCATACACACACACGGTTTTTAAATTAAAAGCCTGTCCGACCCAATCGAAATCTGCACCAACTTGTTTCGCCAACTCTCTCGTCGGGCACAAAACGCATACCACTGGCCTTCGTCCTTGTAACCTCCTTCCGGTCTTCGGGGTCGGGTCAGTTTTGTTAATCTGTTCTACGATCGGCAAAACGAACGCTAATGTTTTCCCGCATCCAGTTCTTGCTCTTCCAACAATATCTTTCCCGCTCATTGCGGTGTCTAAAGTCTGTGCCTGTATGGCGAACAACGCGTCGATGCCTTTTTTCTGCAGAGCGCATACAACTTCCGGTGAGAGGTTGAAATTCTCCAACGCCAAAGGGTTCGGCGTTCGCGCATCCATTCGGTTCGGAACGTCGTCCGAGTTGTATCCTCCATCATCGTCGGAGTTTTGTCCATCCATCATGGTCAATGCTTTTATCTTCGTCGGTCTCTTCACCCTCTCTTCATCGTCTTCTTTCTCTCGCTCTTTCCGTTTCTCCTTTTTACCCGAGGAGGAACCACTTTCTTTCTTGTCCTTTTTGGACGACTTGTCTTTTTTCGAACTCTTGCCCATTTTGTTACACCAAGAAGAATATGTATTGACTCGACGGTCGAATTACTGGTGAGTGGATAATTAATGTTACTCTCCCTTTCTCTCTCGTGTGTGCACGCGTGCGCGCGCCGTGTATATGCGAGGGAAGAAGTGAAGAAAAATTGAGAAGGGTGGCGGCTCAAAAAAGCCAAAAAAGAGAGATTTTTGCCTTGGAGTCATCTTTATGGGCACAATACAAAAATATATAAGTATATTTGCTACTTACCCACTTTAACCTCAAACCGCATCAAGGTTCTTTGGATATCTTTCGTTTCAAAGAAGATGCCGTGACAAACGTCGCTCATGAAGTCGTTTCCCGAGGAAGCAACGATCGTGTTTCCAATTTGACAATTGAAAGTCTTCCCGCCGTGCAAAAGAACCGACTCGTGGATGTGACCGTGTAAAGTGATATCGGGTTGGTGCTCTGCTATAAAACTTCTCAACGCTTTTGATCCAACGCGCTCATTTCGATGCGTCAGATCTCCAATAGTATCAAAAGGTGGACCGTGATTGACCCATACTTTTGTCAATAACGGTGAAGAAGAAGCAGAAGCAGGTACCATTTTCGGTTGCAAATTGGCTAATGTTTCTGCAAAAGTTGGTCGAGTACACGCGTCGTTCACCAAATATCTGTCCACTTCGAACTTCTTTTCGTTACCGAATCGCGATACGAAACCATTTTGGTTCTTTTCTGGAACGTTTTCTGCATCTACATCCTTTCTCTCGAAATCTTTTTTCCTGTGATTCGAGACGGAGACGATGGCTGTGAAGAAAAATTCAATGCACTCGTCTTCCACGAAAACATCGCCTAATCCAGAACATACCTTCACCGAATCGTTTGTGTGAAACCTTCGTTTTAGAACGCATTCGTTTATCTGCCAATCGCTGTTACCGAGGACAAGGAATAATTTTTGCTTCTTCTTTTTTGTCTCTTCTTTTTTGTTCTCAATACTACTAGCAGGAAAAAACGTTTCAACTAAGTCGCAAAACTGTTCCTCAAACCATCTCTTTTGCTTCATCATCTCTCCATAATGATACTCCACCGTCTCTTTATCCCCAATACCTTCTCCTCGAGGGCCCAAATCGCCGCCTAAAATCACATAATCACAATTTAACTCGTTTAAAGAATAAGAAAAGAAATCTCGAAGCATACGCGTGTTCCCATGGACATCCGAAGTAAACGATAGCTTCTTGTTTGCGTTTTCGTCGACTGGTACTCGTCCTGGAATGAACTCTTCAGGCTTGTCCATCATCCCGCGTTGTCCGAACGCGATAAACTACGATACTCTATTCCTCTCTCGATTCATCGTTGTTCTCGTTGTCCGGTTTTATTCTTTCTTTATTCGACTTTTTTTTGGCATTTGGTGGTTGCTTTCTTCTGAAAATCTTCATAATTCATTATTGACGACACACACAAAGCACATCAGAGCGAGAGAGAAAGAGAAGCACATAAAACCATCGAGCGCACGAAAGCTCACTCACTCACCCACTCACTCACTTACTCACACACACCAATGTTTCAGCGCACGGAGTCAATCGACGACATCGGTCTCTCCCGAATATTACAAACGGACAAATCGAACACGATTTCGTCGTTAACGAAGGTTATATGCACGATCGGGGTGAAATCGAGAACGGTAGAGGAATTATCGAAACTCTTAGAAGCTGGGATGTCCGTCGCTCGCTTCGATTTCAGTTGGGGATCGCACGAATATCACACGGAAACGCTGATGAATTTACGACAAGCGATGAAGAAGACGAAAATTTTATGCGCGACGATGTTGGACACGTGCGGGAGCGAAGTGGCTGTTCGGTTAGCCGCGGAGGACGTGTCGTCGTTCGATAAAGACGCGCCGAAAACGCCGTTGGTCATGAAAGAAGGGAATAAAGTCGTGTTGTCGGTGTGTAATCATGAAGAAGATCAGAAGAACATGGTGGTCACATCGGAGTTTTTCCCGGTGGTGAACTGTGATTCGTTGTGCGAAATAGTCTCCGTCGGTGACTCGATTTTCATCGGGCAGTATTTATTTACCGGGTCGGAAACGTCGTCAGTGTATTTAACCGTCGATAGTATTGATATAGAAAACAAAGAAGTCGTTTGCACGTGCAATAACGACGCTTTAATGAGAGGGGTCTTGTTAACCGTACAAATATCAAATATCGGCGAGAAGTTGCCAACACTTAGCCGAAACGACGAACATGACATCGTCAATTGGGGCGTGAAAAATAACGTCGATTTCATTTCGTTATCATTCACGAACAGCGCTGAAGATGTTCGGAAATGCAGACGAATATTAGACGAGCACAAATCGTTTCACACCAAGATTTGTGCGAAAATTGAACGCGCTTCGGCATTGAAAAACATCGACGAAATCATAGAAGAAGCGGACGGGGTGATTATTTCGAGAGGGAATTTAGGAACCGAACTGCCCCCTGAAAAAGTGTTTATTTTACAGAAGATGATATTATCGCGGTGCAACGTCGCCGGAAAACACGCAATCGTCGCTCGATTGGTGGACACAATGGCAGAAGCGCCGAGACCGACGCGAGCGGAAGCAACGGATGTCGCTAACGGTGTTTTAGACGGCGCAGATGCGTTGCTTTTAGGTGCAGAAACACTCCGAGGTAACTTTGCCTCGGAAACAGTCGCCATGGTTCGCAAGATATGTCGTGAAGCCGAGAGATTTTACGATCACGAATCGTTTTATAACGCTCAGATATCGCAACGAAAAATTGAAGCCGGAGAAGTGTCGCAAGCGGAAGCTTTGGCGTCTTCGGCGGTTCGAGCTGGAACGAAAGTCGGTGCAAAGCTGATTGTCGTGTTTACGCGAACCGGCCAGACCGCGCGAATGGTGTCCAAATATCGTGCGCCAATGCCAGTAGTCTCTTTAGTTATTCCTCATTTGCGTCAAGACTCTATTCGATGGGTATTAGAAGGCGAGTCTGACGCTCGAGGTGCTTTACTCGCTCGCGGTATCGTCCCGATGTTAGCCAACCCGCAAAACTCCGAGGCGAATTCGCTTTTACAAATGGTCTTTGATTTTGCCAAGAAGAAAGCGGGATTAGACATAGGCGATCGCGTAGTTATCATTCAAAAGTTGAGCGGAACAGCTATTGTAAAAGTGCAAGAGTTGACGTGATATAAGATTGTTGTTTTCTTCTTCGAAAGAAAAAGAGTTTAGAGAGACGACGGCGATATTGTTGTAACAATATTAATAATTCTATTTTCAATTAGACACTCATCATCTAGATTATTCTATATTGCTGCTGCTGCTACTCCTACGACTACTTTCGTTGTTGCTGTTTGTATGTTACCTGTGTTGTTGTTGTTGTGCTTATTACCGTTGCGTTTCCTTTTATTATTTTTATTCTTGTTCTGTCCGATATTATCGTTCTTATTACCGTTGTTATTCTTGTTATTATTCAACGACGACTTCATCCGTTTCCTCTTTGCTCGGTCTAGAACCTCCGTCGCTTCCTCTAGGAACCGAAAGTCCGAAGTCACGTGTTTATCCTCCATCTCTTTCAAGTTTACGAACTGAAACCGGTCTCGTTTTCCATCACAACTGAATTTTGCCTTGTGTTTGTTCACGCACTCCAACGAACAAGAGATGAAGAGACATTTGGGACAGCGATATTTCCCTGGTTTGTCTTCTTCCTTTTCACACATTTGACAATTTCCCATTTTCCCAGTTTTGTTACCCTTGCGGTTGTTTTTCTTTTTCATATCTTCGTCCTCGATCGTTGTCGTCGTCGTCGTCCCTCTCTCCTCCTCGTCGTCGACGTCGTCGTCCGTCATTTTCTTTTTAAATCACACACGTTTTCCAAAACCGCTCTCGTACAAAAACACACTTTCGTTTTTGTGGAAAGAGACAAAAGTTTTCTCTTTCCACTTTCTTCTTTTTGTCGCCACTTTTTCTCTCCCTTTTCTCTCCCAAAGAATCACCCCTTTACAAAAGACCACCTTTTACCATCACCACCAAAAAAAAGACAAGAAGAGACGACTGATGTCTGCTTCTGCTGTCTCTGCCGCCGCCGTCGCAGCTTCTTCCGAAGGCTCTTTGTTAGCCGTCATTGGTGACGAAGATCTCGTCACCGGGTTCCTCTTAGCAGGCGTAGGAAATCTGGACAGTCGACGCAAATCCAATTTTCTAATCGTCAAACCGGACACCTCGAGAAGAGAGATGGAAGACGCGTTTAAGGATTTTACCACGAGAGAAGACGTGGCGGTGGTGTTAATCGCACAGTTCGTGGCGAACGAGATTAGATATTTAGTAAACGAGCACACGGAGCCGATTCCGGCGGTACTGGAGATTCCATCGCCGGATCATCCATACGATCCTTCAGCCGATTCGATATTAAAACGAGTTAAACATTTGCTCGGTGCTGGAGACGGTGTGTAGTACGTAGAAAGAAAGAAAGAGAGAAAGAGAGCGCGCGTGTGAAAGAAACTCTGATCGTTAATATGTGTAGCCCCTTAGATGTGTAGCATCATCCATCCATTAGCTTGTGTGTAAAAGTAGTAGTATACATACCATACCATACCTCTTTCCTCTTTACAGGTCTCTCACAAACTCTTTGGAAATGTAACTGGTAACGCCCTAAATACTTTGCTTTTTAAGGAAGGAAGAGGCAAGCGACGTGTTTCTTAAAATTTTCGTGGTGTTCATTCTCCCTCTCTCGTTTTCTAGTTATCCGGAAATTTGTTCAACGAATTTTCCTTAGAAAACGACTCGCGTTCACCAAGACACGAATTTGTCCCATCTCTTTCAAGACACCAACCGCATTAATCTGAAATGTCTGCCTTCTCCTTACAATCATCCGCGTTCGTTGGCGCCAAGGTTTCCGCGAAATCTTCCGCGCGCAACCAAGTCAAATCCAGAGCGTCGTTACGCGTAAATGCCAAGGACAACGGGCCAGTCATTATTGGCTTAGCCGCAGATTCTGGATGCGGTAAGTGATAGAAATACTGTTTTATGAGAATTCGCAAAGAAATGTGGATTTTGTTGTTCGCGTCTGGTCGCACACATCGTGGATACATTCCTTTTTTATCTCAGCATTTCTCTCCCTTAGAAATGATTGATTGTTGTTTGATATCAAATTTTCACACACACTCACTCTTTTATCTTTAATTAATCAAACAGGTAAATCCACGTTCATGAGAAGAATGACTTCTTTGTTCGGCGGTAAGGCTAGCCCGCCTGAGGGAGGCAACCCGGATTCCAATACTTTGATCTCGGACACCACCACCGTCTTGTGCTTGGATGATTACCACTTGAACGACCGTCAAGGCCGCAAGGAATCTGGCTTGACTGCGCTCAACTTGAAAGAACAAAACTTTGACTTGATGTACGAACAAGTCAAAGCCTTGAAGGAAGGCAAAACGGTCCAAAAGCCGATCTACAACCACGTGACTGGTGTCTTTGACCCGGCCGAAGAGATTGTCTCCCCGAATATTTTAATTTTGGAAGGCTTGCACCCGTTCGCCGACGACCGCGTCAGAGACTTCTACGATTTCAAAATCTATTTGGACATCTCTGACGACGTCAAGTTCGCGTGGAAGATCCAAAGAGACATGGCCGAACGTGGTCACTCCTTGGAATCCATCAAGGCGTCTATCGAAGCGCGTAAGCCAGATTTCGACGCCTTTGTTGACCCGCAAAAGAAATTTGCTGACGTTGTCATCCAAGTCTTGCCGACGCAATTGATCCCGGATGACAACGAAGGTAAAATCTTGAGAGTGCGTATGATAATGAAGGAAGGCGTCAAGTTTTTTGACACCCCGTACTTGTTTGACGAAGGTTCCACGATCTCCTGGATCCCGTGTGGCCGCAAGTTGACGTGCTCGTACCCGGGCATCAAGTTCTTTTATGGCCCGGACACTTTCTATGGTGAAGAAGTTTCCGTCTTAGAGATGGACGGTCAGTTTGACAAGTTGGAAGAGTTGATCTACGTTGAATCCTTGTTGTCTAACACTTCCACGAAGTTTTACGGTGAATTGACGCAACAAATGTTGAAGTACCAAAACGGTCCGGGTTCCAACAACGGTACCGGTTTCTTCCAAACCTTGGTTGGCTTGAAGGTTAGAGAGCTCTACGAGAAGATTGCGGAGACGGAAGTTGTTGTCGCGAAGTAAATTACTTGTTGATGTATAATCGATAAAAAACAATTTTAAACTGCAGCTATAACATTACATTAAGTAAGAGTAAAAGGGGGGGGTGAGAGATATAACAGAGATTTTGGTATTATTAACAACGTAAGCATAACTATAAAAAATAACATTACACGTCCTTGATTCTAATGCATACACCTTCACCACTGTTCGATTATGTTGGTAAAACAACTGCCTGTGTGCTCTTCAGTAGGTATTGCTGTTTAGAATAATATATATTTTTTTCTTACGCGACCGTTTCCACCCACTCGACAAATGCAATGTTACTGTCCGCGGGATTATCGTCTTGAGGGCAATGTCCAGCCGGCACCGGTGAATATGTCGCGCTCGGTTTGATCTCCATAATTCTTTCTGCTTTTGTCGGTGTCATCCACGGATCGTTTTCTCCCCACAATAACATCAACGGTGCGTTCAAGTTTTCTAATAAATCCCTCGGTTTCACTTGCGTTCGTGAGCCAGCCAACGAAATAGCATAAAATGTTTCTCTTGCTTCCGGATCTTCCGCTGCCATAGCAATACTTCGAACCAAATCTTCGTCAACATCATTATCGTATACCTGATTTAAAATCGTTTTGATGCGAATCTTGGTGAAATAAAAGATACCATACGCTGCTAACTTCCCAAACGCCACGCGTAGTTTGCCTTGCAACGTGTTGTTCTCCTCGGCCTCTTCCATATCTTGCGCCGTTCCTACGGCTTTTTGCGCCATGGTTTTCTTCTCTGGACCCGGCGCTGCGTTTGGTTCGAAATTCCCCGCCGAATTGACTAAACACAAACCTTTAGTTCTCTCCGGTGCCCCTTTCGATGCCGCATACAACGCTGCCAACGCGCCGATGGAATTCCCAGCGATGAACGCTTTATCTGTCTCCGTTGCTTTCGCAATCGTTCGCACGAAATCAGACACTTGTTCGCCCCAATATTCCATACAATACTTTTCTTGACTCGCTTTCGAGGACCAACCGTACCCGAGCATGCACAACGCGTACACTCTATAGCCTTTCTTCGCCAAATATGGGATCTGGTACCTCCAGTGGTACGAGTGCGCACCAAAGCCATGCACCAAAACGACAATCGGTCCTGTATTCTCCTTCCCGGCGCTAATGTAGTTGCAATCGAATTCGTTTTGGTATTTATACGTTTCCCATCCGTCTTTTTGTAATTTGATTCGTTCGATACCTACGTCGTCCAGTTCTAACGGTGGCATGTCAGAGATACTTTCACTCTCGAGTAGTTGTTCTTCCGATGACGACATCGATGACGAACACACGTTGCTGTTGTTATGTCTGTTGCGGGTCCCACGAAGGGTGTTACTCGTCTTCTTACTCGTGACGAATTTGGATGAGGAACGAGATGTGTTCGTTGATACTGCGCTGCTGCTTCTGCTGCTCGTGGCAATCATCTTTGTTTCTTCTCTCTGTCGTTGCTCTCGTCGAAGAGAAAGAGAGGAGAATTCTGGGGAAGACGTCGTATCTTTTCTCTCGGCTTCGTCCAGGCGTTTTTGCCAGTCGTTTTTGTCGTTTTTTTGTTTTTCTTTCAACGACGACGCGTGGGCGAAACGTTTCGTCTTCACGACGACGTTTCTTTTTTTTCGACGAGGGAACAGAGCGTCGACGACAGCGGCGATTCTCTCCAGCGACGACATGATGTCTCTTGCGTTTATCGCGGTTCTTCTTTCTCTTCTTTATCGCCTTCTTCGCGCGCGTGCACAGCGTGTGGTGTCTTCTTAAAGATGATTTTATTTGTCGGTCAAACGAGCTTCATGTTCTGGTGCATATTTTTTCCATTGATGAGATTATTTATTCTTTTTTCTGCGAAAAGTCACGCGTCATCTCCGTTTCGGCACCAAAAAAAAAATTATCGATCATCATCAATCGTTTTATCATCGTCATCATCCGATCCACGACGACGGAATAAAAACCCAAAAGGTTTTCACACATTTCTCTTTCTTCACTTTTGTTTGCGTCGAGATACAAACGCACACACGAGTGCTCTTCTAATAGCGTAACCAATCAGAGTAAAGCAAACGACCGCGATGTCGACTGCTATGATGCAATCGAGAGTATCCACTCAGTACGCGTCCACGTCCTCATCTCGCAACGCTACTAATAAAATTGCGTTTCGTCATCAACAACCTCGCAACATTTCTGCTTTCAATCGTCGTCATCATCAACAACAACAATATCGACAACAACAACAACAACATAAAAGAAGAAATGGATCAGTCGTAGTAAATGCTGGATTAGTGGAGAAAATG
>Ga0163180_10000407_pt1 | contig 25181 bp, 21 predicted proteins | sample AtlANTMetagenome_2_FD_109647 | JGI IMG/M metagenome (GOLD analysis project Ga0163180, IMG submission 109647) | Marine eukaryotic phytoplankton communities from the Atlantic Ocean - Atlantic ANT 4 Metagenome | ecosystem: Environmental > Aquatic > Marine > Oceanic | place: North Atlantic Ocean...
AGGGTGAAACTCGCACCCGCATGGGCGATCACGATCTCACCCCCCAAGTTTTTCGTTCCATCGGCGTTGCCTCGCATGGTCAACATTCATCCCGTCGAGTCGCTCGACCACCTGCGGAAAGTGCTCGCCCCCTACACAGCATGGCTATCCACTCTTGGGACCGACCATGCCGACCTAACGATTCCAGGTGTCCACCGAACCTGCCGATTGGGCTGGATGCAAGCGCCTTCAATACCGCGAAATCATGATGGACGTCCGATGCTATCCGGCCTATGAGGCCGCCTCGCGGAGGATACAGATGCGCACATCACTTTTATTGGTCTTGATGCTAACGGCCTGCGGTTCAAAAAACTCAGCCGACACAGGATCTGTCGACGACACAAATGAGGAAGCCGACGCCGACGCCGATGCCGATGCAGACGCCGATGCTGATGCTGATGCTGATGCTGATGCTGACCCTTGTGAGTCAGAAATGGGCACGCTATCGGGTACAGTTGAAGAGGACTTCATATGGTCCGATGCCGAGCCGACTCCTGCTGCCTTTGCGACAGTCTCCGTGCAGTCCGATGTGCTCGATTCCATCGACATCTTGGCAGATGAAAACGGCGTGTACTCCAGCCCTTTACCGGAAGGCGTCTACACCCTCTCTGCGAGCACATCGGGCAACTGTTTTTCCGAATCTCTCGACCCCATCACATTGGTCGCCTGTGAAGACCTCGTCGTTGATCTCACCATTGTAGATTGCTTTGATGGAGGCACAGACTCTGGTGGCTCTCCCGACGCTGACTCGGATGCCGACGCTGACGCCGACGCCGATGCCGACGCGGACGCCGATGCCGACGCCGATGCAGACACCGATGCCGACGCGGATGCCGACGCCGATGCCGATGCAGACGCGGACGCCGATGCCGACGCGGACGCCGATGCCGATGCAGACGCGGACGCCGATGCCGATGCAGACGCGGACGCCCCTGGACCGGACTTTACGATGTGCGCGCATCCGTTCGATCCCGTGGATCGGGACGGCTGGACCAAAACCTTCGATGCCGTATTTATCGACGAGATCGCTACAGCCATAGAAGAGCCCGGCGGGGTCGTCGAAGCGTGGGGAAGCGAAAGGATGACCGTCTATTCACGTGAAGAAACCATGCTTCAGGATGGTTCACCGATCTGGGCGGGTCGAACCCTCATCGGATGCGGGGCTGACGGAATCCTGGGGATGAGCACGTTCGGCTGGGAGTACGACATCGACTACGAGGACTCCGTCTATCCAGCCTCGTCCATCGCCCACTCCATGCCCCGGCGCTACTTGCCCCCCGTCGAATCTCTGGGCACCGGCGAGACTTGGGACTTTTCCTATGACATGCTCTACCCAGCCTCCACCCCAGCCGTTCCCTTCTTGTCGATCCCGGTCACCGGCACCTACGAAGAGTTGGGCCTTGAAGAGATCGTAATTGACGGTATCGAACACCTCGCTTGGCACATCCGTTCCACGTACACCATGGAACTCACCGCCACCGGCGTATTTACTCGAGACTATCCCGCAGAGGCGGATTTCTGGTACGTGGAAGGCATGGGCCTCGTGAGAGAAATTCATATCGATATCGAAACAGAATCTGTCATCTTGGAACGCAATCTCGTGGACATGATTTGGGAAGAAGAGCCCGTTGATGACGACACCGGCCTCGACGACACGGGAGAAGACGAGCCAGGGGTAGAAGACACCGGAACGGAAGACACCGGAACGGAAGACACCGGAACGGAAGACACCGAAACGGAAGACACCGGAACGGAAGACACCGGAACGGAATCACCTCCGCTCCTCGACAGTGGTTCAGTCGACACCGGAGAACCCATGACCGAACCCGTCGACACCGGTTCTTAGAAGTCAGAAGAGGGCCACCCACTACTCCCGGCGCATGACTCGCCAATAAAACCCATCGCTTTCGTCCATATGCGGCCATAGCGTCTTCTCATCGACAGTTTCAAATCCGGCCGGTGATGGATGTTGGTTTTCGCGGACAAAAAGCGAACAGGTGGCGTACACCAAATGACCTCCCGACTGCACCAAGTCGGCTGCTGCCTCCATGAGTTCCAACTGAATGTCCAAATGCTCTGCATCCGTCAGTCCCCAGCGAAGCATGGGATTGCGGCGGAGTCTCCCTGAGCCCGAACACGGAGCATCGACGACAACCAAAGGTGCAGGCTCTGGTTCCTCAATCGCAATCGACGCACCCGCACGATCGGCTCGCTTTCGGAGCTCCTCGAGTGCGTGGGAACGAATATCCGTGGCCGTCACCCGCCCCCCTCTCGCCGCAAGAGCCAAGCTTTTGCCCCCGGCACCGGCACAAAGATCTAAAACCCGATCGCCTCGGCCCAGAGGCAACGCCTCACAAAAGGCCTGCGATGAACGGTCCTGAACTTCGAATAGCCCTTGCTTAAAGGCTTTCGTTTGGGTCAAGTTTGCACGCCCCACCACCTCTAAATGCGTCTGAATGGACGACGTTTCTTGAGTATCGACGCCCTCCGCCTTGAGGGCTGCTTTCAACTCATCGCGTGAAGTCTTCAAATGATTGACCCGAATATCGACGGGCGGGCGATGATTGATGCTGGCAGCATACGCTGCGGCTTTTTCGCTACCGAGCGTTTCCAGCCACTCAGTCGCCACCTTGCCCGGGACATTGAGCGCGGTCGCGAAGTCTTCGGCCGGCGAATGCAAGGATAAGGTCGCGAATCGTTCTCCGGCAAAGACGTCCGCCACGGCAATGATCAGATCTTCAGGACTTCGCGCGCCCGCTCTCAACAGAATCGCTTCATGCCGAACAACCCCGTGTATGAGTTCCGCCACCACACGCCTATCTCGACTGCCCAAGCTTCGATTCTTACGAAACCACCGGGCCAAATTGACCGTTGCATAGGCCGGCGCCCGCCGAGCTTCAGCCAAACCATCCTTCGCCTGATTGACAATCCATCCGCGCTGAACCGCATCTTGCAGTTGAGAGTCTGCTCGGGAGGGAAGCGCGCTCCGAAGTAAGTCTGTCATGACCGCTCATAGGCCATTTCTACGACAGGGGCATCTTCACCGGGCATCGTCACCGCATATCGAAAACCCGTTTCCGTAGACCAAAACCGGAGTTGGGGTGAACCGGGACCCGTGATCCATCGAAAACCTTGAGGCTGCAACTCCACGGTTCGGATGATGCGATGGGCTTGCTCCGACAATTGAATGACCTCGATGCCGTCATTTTGCGAATCGAATCGATAAAAACTGACGTCGGTATGAATCTCGGCGCCCGCCTCGTTGTTCCATGTCTCCGTCGCTTCAAGCCAAGACCCATCCATCAACTGACGCACCACGAGTCTGCCTTGCACGCCCTCTCCATGACTCACGCCCCTGCCTACCCATTCGCCAAGCATAAACAAAACAGGGCCCAAACCGGCATGTTCGGTCACACCCTGTGTGTCTAAAGAATCGTCAGACATGCTTACCTCGACCGAATCATGCCATGATTAAACACATTGTGGAGACTCCGACCGAAGATGCTGAAAAAGGCTGCGGCATACAGCACCCTCTTGTGGGTGCTTTTGAACCCAGGCCTCCGGGCGGATGAGGGCACGAATTCGAATGGAACCCATATCGAACGGCAAGTCGCATCCGGTACCGCGGATGTCCTTAAACCCACCAAAGTTCATCCGCTTGTCCTGCCCGAAGACATCGCTAAGCAAATTGTCGGACCCACCGCTTTGTTCTATTTTTCGCCCACGTGCCCTCACTGCCAAGAGGTCATGCCCAGCATCAATGTGCTGAGCAAAGACTATGGACTGACCTGGCTCGGCGTGGCATCTGCGCGAGCGACCCGAACCGAAGTCAAAACCTTCATCGAGGAATACAAGCCCACTTTCGAAGTCATCCAGGACGATCTCAACGGAAGCTTCGCCTACGCCGTCGCTGCCCGCTCGACTCCGTCCTTGTACATCGTCCAACCGTCCTCGAACCCCAAGGACGATGACCCTCCCCATACAGTCGAGGTCACAGAAGCCTACTCTCCCTTCGCTCGAGGAATGGAGGGACTCTTTCGCATGCGCAACCGCTTGGATCAGCCTTTCCACGGATTCACCGAATACCAAGGTCCGAGAGTTTGCGGTTCATGTCACCAGCAAGAACACCGCAGTTGGGTAATCACACACCACGCCTCCGCTTACAGCACCCTTTATCGCAGGGAACGAGCCCAAGACCTTAAGTGTGTTGGGTGCCACGTCACAGGAATCGATAAACCCGGCGGCTTTATAGCCGGCGACCATGGTTCTCCGATGCGAGATGTCACCTGTGAATCCTGTCACGGGCCCGGAGGTCCTCACAACCCGTCCTTGGACACCCCAGTAGACCCCAAAGCCGAGTGCATCCGATGCCATGACAAAGACCATTCCATTGCTTTCTCGGTGGCTAAAGGCTTGCCCCATATTGATCATTTTGCAGCCAACGGCCTGAGCAACGACCTGCTGAAAGAGCGGATTCGTGCGATCAGTTCTGGGGAAGCTGAGCGACCTCTACTCGCTTTCCCTGAGGGGCCTTCGGTGGGGAGCAAGGCTTGTAAAAGCTGCCATAAAGACAGCCATAAAACATGGGTCAAATCGCCCCACGCAAAAGCCATGGCCGCACTCAAAGGAGGGGAAAAAGAAAACCCTCAATGCGTGCGGTGCCATGCCACACCCCATGTGTTTGGAAGTCATCAACGATCCAGTGTCACCGATTTTCGTATTGATGAATCGGTCGGCTGCGAGTCTTGTCATGGTGCAGGACAAGCCCACGCGCAAAATCCCACCAAAGACAACATTGTCGGGCTGGGCGAGAGCTGTCCCGAGTGCGTCATAGAAGCCGTGTGTACTCGATGTCACACACCCAAATGGGATCCTCAATGGGAACTGAAGACTCGACTTGAAGCCGTCCGACACTGACGGGGCGCATCCAGCGCGATACAGCCGGAACCGTGAGGAGAGAAAGATGGCCTGGACGCTGGGATTTGTGGGATGTGGTGTAATGGCCGAGGTGATGATCTCCGGCATTCTCGATGAGGGACTGCTTGAGCCCAAAGACATTATTGCCAGCAATCGACGGGAATCACGAGGTCAAGAATTGCACTCCCGTCATGGAGTTCGCACCACGACCGACAACCTCGAGGTCATCAAAAATGCCGATCTCATCGTCCTGAGCGTGAAACCTCAGACCCTCGCATCGGTACTCAAAGAATTGTCCGGAAACGTCCCCGATGGATCCATGGTGCTGAGCATCGTCGCTGGCGCCAGCATGCAGGTTTTACGCGAAGGCCTCGGACACGATCGAGTGGCCCGCTGCATGCCCAACCTTCCATGCCGAATTCGGGAAGGCATGACAGTGTGGGCCGCACCCGATGACACCAAGGCTGCCGACATTGAACGGGTCGAAACGATTCTCGGCGTCATGGGAGGAATCATTCGGGTCCCCGATGAGGGTCACGTGGATATGGCCACTGCGGTCAATGGAACCGGTCCTGCCATTGTCGCTCAGTTCGTGAAAGCGATGATGGAAGCCGCCGCCTACATTGGCGAAAGTCGATCCGTGGCCAAAGAGACCGTCCTCGCCACTATGGTAGGCACAGCCAAAATGCTCCAAGAATCCGATGGTCACGTCGCCTCGCTGATCGACGAAGTGACCAGCCCCGGAGGCACCACCTCGCGCGCCCTTCAAGTCCTCAAACAGGGCCGCTTTAGTGCTGTCATTACCGAGTCCATTGATGCGGCTTATGAACGCACAAAAAACCTGGGTGCCCAACTCGAAGGCGATCTCAAGTCCGACTGAGTGACTTGAGGCCAAAGCCACCCAAGAAAAAACGCCAACCTGTCCGAAGACCGATTGACGTTCATTCTGGGAAAAAATCGCTTACGCGGGAATCATGCCCGAGCGAATGGCTGAGCAATCCCGAAGCCGAGTGAGGGCTTCCCGCTCGATCTGCCGAACACGCTCGCGAGACAGGCTCATTTCCTTTCCGACCTCACTAAGGGTACGGAACTCTCCATCATCAAGCCCATAGCGACGGGTAAGGACAAAGCGCTGACGCTCGGTCAGAAGATCATGGAAGGCATCTTCCATTCGATGAAGCTCTTGCGTGTTGATCGCCTCTTTGTCGGGCTGAGGTGCATCCTCATCCGAAAGAAAGCGGTCCAGCGGACGGGGACGAGGCCCATCATCGACAGGCTGCTCAAGCGAAATGGTATTGCCCTGGCTCAGCAAGAGTTCAGCACGCTCTTTATCGATACCGACTTCTTGAGCCAAATCTGCAGTGGTGTACTCGACACCCACGGATTCGAATCGCTTCATGGCCTTACGAAGGTTCCGGGTTTGCTCCACCGCACAACCGGGAAGTCGCACGGGACGACCCGTGTGATCAATAGCACGCGTCATCTGAGCACGAACCCACCACCGCGCGTAGGTTGAAAAACGGATTCCGCGGTCGGGGTCGAAACGCTTGGCGGCACGAAGCAAGCCAATGTAGCCCTCTTGGACCAAATCTTCCTCGTCCATAAAAGGGCCAGCAAGCTTGCGGGCCTCACCATGAGCAATACGGCGACCGGACATCGCAAGACGCCAACGGAGGCTTTCCGCTTGGTTCCATGACCGAGCAGCAACCTGTGCGTATTCCTTAAGCTCAGGCTCTTTACGAGATGCCTTAATGGTGGCCTTTACGGCTTCTTCAAGGCGATCGACCGCACCCGCACGGGTACGCTCGGCCCGGTCAGGCCGTCGCATCAAAATGGAATCGGCTTCATCGATTCCGGCTACGGCTTCACGAGCATCTTGCTCAGCCTTACGAATCTCCCGTGCCATCTGCTTCTCTTCCTCGGCGGTGAGCCGCTCCGAAAAGAGTGGAGGGGTATCGGTCATCTTTGGTTTACGAAGTTGTGCGAGAGACATCAGCAAATTCTCCTGCTTTGAGCAGAGAAGGGTTCAATACTTTTGGCTTGGCATCGATTGCGCGTGTTGCCGTGACTGGTTGGGTTCTAAAAACCCGATGTTTGTTTCCGGTCACGCGTGTCTCGGTGGTCCGGTTTTTCGCGCAATCAGACCCTCGTGTCAAGACAAAATTGCGACGGAAATGTGACAACTGGCACTTCGGCAACAATTTGTCGCAAATTTCGACCCTTTTTGGCCAAAAACGGCGGATTTTATCGTCCCAAGCCCGATGCCGATCGCACACGATCCAACGTGGATCGAGCCGTAATTCTTGCCTTCGCCGCACCCTCAGACAAGACGGCTTCGATCTGTTCGGGGTTCGCTTTGAGGTGCTCATATTTGGCCCGAGCGTCCTGAAGTTGTGCATCGACAACCTCAAAGAGCGCCTGTTTGGCATGACCGTATCCGAGACCACCCGCGCGATACCGTGCCGCCAATTCGGCTTGTTCAGCCGGAGAGGCGAACAACTTGAATAATCCAAACACATTGCAGGTCTCAGGGTCCTTCGGCTCGTCGACCCCCTTCGAGTCGGTAACAATCCCCATGATCTTTTTCCGAAGCTTCTTGGGCGGTAAAAAGATTTCGATGGTGTTGTCATAGGACTTCGACATCTTTTGCCCGTCCAACCCAGGTACCGTCGCCACCTCATCACGGATCTTTGGCGCTGGGACCACCAGGGTCTCGCCAAAAAGGTGATTGAATCGCTGCGCCATGTCACGGGCCATCTCCACGTGCTGCTTTTGATCCTTACCCACCGGAACCACGTGGGAATCGAAGGCAAGGATGTCAGCAGCCATGAGAATTGGGTAGGTGTAGAGACCAATGTTGACCTCACGCCCTTTGTTTACGGCGTCCTTGAACGCGTGAGCCTTATCCATCATTCCCTTGGACGTGATGCACGCCAGGATCCAAGCCAACTCTGTGACTTCAGGAACATCATGCTGCGCCCAAATGACCGACTGTGAAGGATCCAATCCCAATGCCAACCAGTTGGCCGCCACATCTAAAGTCTGCTCACGCAGTAACACCGGATCGCGGACCGTCGTTAAGGCATGATAGCTGGCGACGAAAAAGTAGCATTCCGATTCATCCTGCATCGCCAAGGCAGGACGGTACATGCCCAAAAGGTTGCCAATATGGGGCATTCCGGTTGGCTTGATGCCCGTGAGTACTCTGTGTGCCATACTGCTCTCCAGGCCTCCTCTTCACTTGAGGTGGTACCATCGGCAAGAAGAAAGCGAGGAATCCCATGAGAACCTTCATCTTGAGCGCATTACTGTTGGCTTGTTCGAGCAGCGAGAAAACTGGAGAAGGCGAATCAGAAGCAGACTTGGATCCAGGGGTGGATGAAAGCTGTGATGAAGACAGCGACTGCGCTTCACATGAGATCTGTGAAGACTCCGACTGTATCGATGGCGATCGCTCGAATGGGTTTACAGAAGCCGTGGATGTCAATCCCGCCGAATCGTCCTCCGACGAAGACAACATCGTGTCTGGACATATCAATGTCGAAGATGACAAAGACTACTGGCGCTATGCGTCCACGGGAGAGGAGTTCATTACGGCCAAGATCTCCAACGAAAACTTCGCGTCCACGAGTGAAGAAGGTGGACTGAGCCCCGACTTATACTTGACCCTATATGACCCCGATGGTGCAGTCGTGACCAGCGCCGACGACTACCCCAATGGAGACAGCGTCAACAACTACGACTCGGTGCTGTTCGCATACCTTAGACGGGCAGGCGATTACATCCTGGTGGTCGAAGACGCCAACAAACTCAACAATCGTGGAGAAAAAGAGGACTACGAAAACCTTTACGGTGAAGGGTATCCATACTCCATGGTCCTCCTTCAACAATCGGGTACCAATGACCTAGAGTCGAGCCTGGAGGAGCCCCTGCTCCGGGATAATTCCGGAAGCACAGGAATGGAGCTCGCCACCAAATCGTGGCGAAGTATCGGTGTATTGATCGATGAACCGGGGGAGGTCGACTACGTGGCCGTCCTTTTTGACAACGACAACCTCACCACAGAGAACGATTTAGATCCGGAGGGCAACCTCTACACGTGGGACCAGGGCTTATTCACCGTGGCCGGTCTCCGCGATCTTCGCGGCTCCGATGCCACCCCATATGTGCAAATCTATTCGCCAGACGACGAAATTGTGTCCACGGGAGTCGATGTCGGACCCGCTCAAACCATGAAGTATGGTGCACTCACTCAAGGGCAATACATCCTCGCGCTTTCCGATGCCGAGGGTGGTGGCGGCCCAAATCATTGGTTCTATGTACTGCTTCTCGGAGAAAACCAAGGGGACAACATTCCCTTTGAAGAGGAAGAAAACGGAACATCAGCCCTTGCGAACCCGATCGAAACCACCGAAATCACCAAAGAGAATGGCCAACGCTTTTCTCAAGGCTCCGTCCAAGGCTTTGTCAATTCCGAAGGAGATAACGACTGGTTCACCATCTCTGCACCCGAAGATGCCACGGGAGACAATTCCGAAGGCAAAGCGGCTCAATGGGTTGTCCTCTGCGCAAACAGTCAATTGTGGGGCTCTTCAGCCACGCCCACAGTTCGTATTTACGATTCGGCCGGCTCTACCATCGGAGAAGCCGTCTCAGACGGAGAAGGGGAACCGAATGTCCGCATCGAGAACATCGAAATCGAGCCTGGAGAGGAACTCACCATTCAAGTCGACGCCGGAGTGGATAGCGAAGGGGCTCCCGACGAGTGGTACAGAATGAAAGTGTTTATCGCGGGATTTGAGGTGAAGTCCTACGAAAATGGCGGATACGTCTGCCCATAAATGACGCTCATTTAGCGATATCAGCAACCAGATTATCGAGAGCATCTCGGTCGGGACTGGGCTTGAGTGCATTCAAAGCACTTCGAGCACGCCAGGACTGTTCGACCAATTGCCGGCGGCCCGTGCTGAGCACCCCCGCATCCACAATTCGGGATCGCAATTCGATCGCCAAGTCTTCTTGAATAGGCCCCCTCCTGAAAGCCATCCAAATCTCGCTGATACGAGGATCCCGTACCGCTCCCAGGCTCACCGCATAATTGGGACTACGCTTATGCAGTCGCTCCTCGATCGCATCGACCAATTCGCTCTCGTCGGTACCCATGACTGCGAGATCGTCCGCCAAATGCCACGCCACACCGGCGTGTCTCCCGAATCGACCCAACCCCCCAATCACGGCTCGATCCCCGCCCGCGATGCGCCCACCGGACCGACATGCAAAATCAAAGACGGCGCCCGTGTATCCTGAGGCCAATTCCTCGCACTCCTCAGGTGTCGCGACCCGATTATCGATGCTCTGACTCAATGCGTGACCATCGGCGATCTCTCGAAGCGTATCCAAGACATCTCCCACCAGTTCCGGTGCAGGTGCATGACGAGACAACTCCAGGGCACGCAAGGTCAAATGATTGGCGCCCAGCCAACCCACAGCGCCCAACAGTCGTCGAGCGGCTCGTCGTCGACGGCCTCCAGGCATGCCGAGCGCCCTGTCGTGAACAAGAATCGCCAAATGCAGCAATTCCGCGGCGACAGCAACGTCCTCGACGACCTCATCACTGATGGGATCCACACGGTCACCATACACATGCGCCCGAGCCGCTCGCTCACTGAGCAGAACCAGCACGGGCCGCACACGAGGAATTCCGGGGGCTAGATAGAGGTGTGGATCGAAATCATCCGGCGCTCCCTCCCCTCCGGCAAGATCCTGCAGAGCAGCGTCCAACCGACCCAGTCGTTCCCGCAGATCAAATCCAAGTGAATCAAGGTCCAACTGAGGACCAAATCGGCTTCTTACACCCATAGACTACGGCTTAATAGCCACCGGTTTGTTTCCAGGCCGTGGAGTTGGCTTTAATCATCAGCCACGCACCCAGAGCAACCAGCATCAACCCGGTGTACCCCGCACTCGACATCGAAAGGCCAGGAAGCGCGTCGTAGCCTATCTGAGAGAAACTCGCGGACACTTCTCCGCCCGGCTGATCGAAACCATACGAGGCCAAGGTCATCATGCCGAGGGCCGCGCTCAATCCGCCACCGATCCAAAATATTGTCCGCATCTTATCTCCATTGCCCGGCGCACCCACCGAGGCGATGAGCCATCCTAACCGAGCGCAGTAGCGCTCACAAACGAGTAGCGCCTCAGGCTTCAGCAGGGTACCCCTGAATCGTCATTCATTTTGAGGAGGAATCCATGAGCGAAGCCTATATTATCGACGCCATTCGTACCCCAGTGGGCAGACGGAACGGAGCACTTTCAGGGGTCCGTGCCGACGAACTCGCCGCTACATCTTTGAGCGCGATTGTTGAGCGCACGGGTGTCGACCCAAACACACTGGACGACGTGGTCATGGGCTGTGTGACTCAAGTGCACGAGCAAGGGGTCAATGTCGCTCGGAATGCCGCTCTGATTGCTGGATTCCCAGTGGATGTCACAGGCACCACCGTGAACCGACTTTGCGGTTCGAGTCAGCAAGCTCTGAACTTTGCCGCCATGGGCGTATCCTCTGGCCACCAAGACTTGGTGATCGCCGCCGGTGTGGAGAGCATGTCTCGAATCACCATGGGTTCGGACATGTTCCTACAGGGTGAAATGCTGATCCCCAGTCCCAAGATGAGCTGGAAATACAACATCATTCCTCAAGGCCTCTCTGCCGAACTCGTCGCGCAACGCTTTGGACTGACCCGCGAAGAGTTGGATGCCTACTCTTACGAAAGCCACCAACGCGCAGCTGCAGCCGATGATGCTGGAAAGTTCGACAAAGAAGTCATCGCCATGGACGTCCACACCGAAGAGCAGGGCAACTTCACCTTCAAAAATGATGAAGGGATTCGTCGTTCAACAACCCTCGAAAAGCTGGCCACACTGAAACCAGCCTTCCAAGAGGATGGTGTGATCACCGCAGCAAGCTCGAGCCAAATTTCCGATGGTTCCGCCGCCATCTTGTTGGCATCGAAGGCGGCTGTTGAAAAATATGGTCTCAAGCCCAGAGCTAAGATCCGATCCATGGCTACAGCCGGCGTCGATCCAACCATCATGTTGACCGCCCCCATCGGTGCGACCCACAAAGCGCTTAAACGCGCCGGCTTACAGGTTGGAGATCTGGGTGCTGTAGAACTCAACGAGGCTTTCGCCTCCGTTGCTTTGGGGTGCAGCCGCGAACTGGGCCTCAATCTGGACAAAGTCAATGTGTATGGCGGCGCCATCGCACTGGGTCATCCGTTGGGCGCATCGGGTGCTCGATTGATGACGACGCTCCTTAATGTTCTCGAAGAAAAAGATGAGCGCTTCGGCCTTTCAACGATGTGCATCGGTTTCGGACAGGGCATCGCGACAATTATTGATCGCGAAATCAACGCCTAAAACCGTAACGAACGGATGGGGCCCAATCCGTCCCGCTGAACTGTTCAACTCAGCGGGACTGATTAAGGCCTATACATGGCATTAGCAGCATATCTTCATGGCGACCCTGGTCGCTTGCCCTTCATCGGCCACTTTCGGTCCACATGGCACGGTGAAGGTGTGGACATGGCTGTCGCCGGTTCAGTCGCCAGTCGAGCAGACGTATCGACGGCATTCCGAGCAGCCAGAACCATCGAGACCTCGCTTTCTAACCTCCAATCCACTGTGTACAACGACCGGCATGAATTGCTCCATGCTGCCTGGGAAGCGATCATACAAATTGAAGGCTGCGACCTCGGCCCACAATCCGGGGCCGATCTCTCTGTGCTCTTTGCCGTCTCCGATCATTTAGGACTGGGTATCGCTGGCGTCGGTTTGGCAGGGGTTTGGTCTTGGAACGACGATAATATTCAACCCCTGGCCGTGGGTAAGCACCCCCTTCTCGGAGTACCGGGACGACCGGAACGCCTCCCTGGAATCCTGACTCTAGATTGCAACCCGACACGATTTGTAGCGACGGCGCACGACCATACTGTAGCGGCCCCCAACTTGGCCGACATCAAAGTCCGCTGTGGAGTTCATCCATGAGCGTCATCCGTCAACTCGATCCTAGACGCGACATGGAGTTGATCCGAGGTCGAGTCGTGGATCTGTTGCGTGCAGGTCAGGACCCGAAACCCTCCATGGATGACCTCGCGGATCGGAATGCGATCGCATTGGCCGAACTCGTGGTGGGCCCTAAAGCGATCACAAACGAAGCGTGGTTATGCGCCGCTCTCGATCATCTCGACACCTTAGAGTCCGCTCTCGCCCCCAACGGCTTGTACCGTCGATTGGTGGCCTTATGCCCCACTATGGGTCCGAAAATTCTATTGGCGGGCGCGCGGCGACATCCGGGTGCCAGTTGGCTCATCGAACTCTCCCGTAAAATCGAAGGATCCGATGCCGGCGTCATCCATCTGACTGCGACCGCAGGGCACCCATCCTTTACTCAGAACTGCTGGACTCATGCGCAAGCAGGCCATCTTCCAGGCCTGGTTCATATCGCAGGCCAAACTGGACGCCCCGAACCGTCCGCTGCACTCGCTGTCCACGGACACATCGATGCTGCAGCCTTGGCCATGATCTCGGCGATCGAAAAAACTCCTGAAAGCCCCGTTGTCGCAATGGTGGCTGCGGCGTGGGGACCGGACCTCGATTCTTTTTTACGAAAGACGCTCCCCCATCTCTCTTCAAAAAAGGTGGCGCAGTCTCTCCAAAGCCAAACACAAGGCTATGCTGAGTTTTCAGCGCTGCTAGAGATGATCATTGGAGCCATGGTGCACCCGTGAAGAATAAAACTATTTATCGTCGTATTTGCAACTCACGGTGTGGTTTTGGTGCCCACATCGAGGAACACCGCGTCACACCCAGTGACACTCCATCCAACAACGAGGAGCACAGTCAACGCATCGACCAACCGATGAAACGGATCAACGGGACACTCACCCCCGTCTCATGGGAATCGGCCATTGACGAGATTGGGGACCAACTCAAAGCGATTCGTAAAGCGCAAGGCCCCAGTGGAATCGGCGTCTATATCGGTGAAGCATCGCAACGATCCGCTCGCACTTTGATTCGCTCGCTGGCCTTCGGAGTGGGGAGTGGAACACCTCACATTTTTTCAGAAGCCAACCTCAGTTTTGCACCGCAAATCTGGGCGACAGAGAAAGTACTCGGACACGCCGCCTCCTTGATGTCTGACCTCAGTCGGGCCCACTACATTGTCCTTCTGAGTGGCGCACAAAGGGAAGTGGGCTGGGGCCCGTTGAGTCCAGGCGGCGGACATGAAAACTGGATTCAGCATTCGCGCAAAACGAAAAAAACGAAGGTTGTGGTCGCCGATCCACGTCGAACCGAGTTGGCCGACACCATGGACAAACACCTTCCCATTCGCCCTGGAAGTGAGTCCTATCTCATGCTGGGCATGTTGACGGCCATCGTTCAAAGCGGATGGACTGACGACCAATTTATCCGGGATTACACGACCAATTTCGACAAGCTAAAAACACTAGTCGCGGATTGGAGAGTCGAAGATTTTGCCAGCATGTGCGGAATCGATGCCGCAGAGTTGAGCGGTGTCGCCCTAAGTTTCTCACGTTCCGCGATGTCGATCATCCACCCCGCGCGTCAAAGCTTCCAAAATGAAGCCGGCGCCTTGGGAGCGTGGGCCTGGCTCGCCATCCATGCAGTGACAGCCAACATCTTGAGACCTGGCGGGCTGTTCGAAAACAAGGGCATCATCGACCTGTTTCCAGTGCTGAACCAACTCAAGTCCGACAAGGCTCCCAAAACAGACCATACAGGCTACTCCCTACTGCTCATGCAAGCCCCTGCGGCGGCGCTACCCAAGGAGATCTCCAACGGTCCGGTGAGGGCCTTGATTTCAGTTTCCGGAAACCCGCTTGGGCGCCTCCCCAATCCGACAAACACCGCCCAATCTCTGGGGGAATTGGATCTACTGGTATGGATTGGTCAACATCCAGATGAAACCGCACAACTCGCCGACTGGGTGCTGCCCTCCGAATACCCTTGGGAACAATCCGCGATGACCATGACGTTGGAATCGGGACACTCGGGATCCGAATTGAGTTGGTCGAGCCCCCCTCAAACCCGCACCCACACCGCTCAGCCGGCCGAAAAAATCCTCTCCGATCTTTATGCCGCCTTGAAACCCGGGCTGCGCGGAAGCGTATGGGGCCGACATCTCGCCCTTTTTGCACAATACGTGGCTCGGGCCGACCTGGAACAATGGGAAGAAAAGATCCTTGCTGAACAAATAGACGACTCCTCTGAACGATGGAAAATCGTTGTCGATGAATCGGCAGACTGGGCGTCTCCATCCACATCATCCACACCGTCCACACCGGATTACTATCTCCACCTCGGCGACGGCGACCGCTCATTATGGCGACCGAGCACGACAGGTGAGAAAGTACAACTGCTTGCAGATGATCTGGTCTCGCTCTGCCGCAACTTATCGTTGACCGAACCTTCGTCCTTAGTCCTGAGAACAGGGCAATGGCGGAACCGACCTTTTGGGCCAGCATTCCATCCGTCTCACGACGAAAAACCCTTGGTTTATTTGCACCCCGACCTCGGTTTCAGCGAAGGCAGTGACGTACAAATACAGTCGGCATATGGCGTGTGCGTCGCCTCTGTTGTTCACGACGACCGCCTGCGACCCGATGTGATCGATCTGCCATTTTATCCTGGAAGCCCAAGCCTCCATTTGCTGACCGGACATGATGCGGATCCCATTGTGGGGTCCATCGTCATGGACGGCCTCGAAGCTTCCCTTTCACCAGCTTGAAGCAATCCATGGCGCGGTCCGAAGGGTTGGTTAAAGCACAAGTATGACCCTGACTGTATTTCCAATGCTCACTCTCGCATCGCTGTTCGCGTGTCCGGATCCTCCTCCGGAAATCGCAGGAAGCATGCAAGATGATCCGAATCAAGATGTACAGATGACCAACCGTGGAGGTCCTGAGGGCGATCCAAGCGCTATGGATCTATCCCCCGGAGGTACGCTCCTGCTCGACATCTCTCAAGTCGTTCCGCAAAAAACACAAGAAGAACTTGCCACCAGCGGCGATGCCACGGTGAAAATCAGCGGCAACTTGAGCGGATCTTGCGATGACGGATCTATCCGGATCGATGTCATTGAAGTCGGCATCGAACACACAGATTCCGGACCCATGGTGGGCCCTGTGACCGCGCTCTTCCCCAAAGAGCCTGGCGACTACACGCTGATCGCCCCAGCGGAAAAGAACTACCAAATCTCAGCGCTTTGCGACATCGATAACGATGGGAAAATTATCCAAGATACGGACAAACTCGCACCCGGAATTGCCATCGGTTCCGTGAGCGAAGACAAAGCGGGCATCGACCTGGTCTTCCCAGGTGACGGCGACACCCCTGTCGAACTGGGCGGTGAGAACAACGGACAAGTTCAACCCCCTGGAGACAACACGGCATCACTGCCATCCGCCAATGCGGGTGCTCGAGACAGGGGGGAAGAAGCCCCACCACCCGATGAGCCCGTTCCAGCCGATCCCAACATCGAATTGGAACCCCAGCCCACCGACGAACCCTCTGAATAATTAGTCGGTCGCAATCTCCAAAAAGCTGGAGAGATCACCCACCTCTGTCGGTTCATCGACAGTCGGAAGCGAACCATTCAGGCCATTGCTATCGGTCGTCGGATCCCATACGACTCCAGGCAGTTTGGGCATGCCCTCAAACTCTCGTACTTCGGTCAATTGAGACCGAGGATGAGAGAGATGATTCAAGATACTCAAACCACTGCCCATACCGTTACTGCTCGTGCCCAAACCTATACTGGGCAACCGTAAACTGGCCCCAATAGTGCCTCGATTAATGTTGAGAGCACCTGTGCGTAAGCGTTCCTTCAACTCACCCAAGATCGGATTCTCACGATCGAGGAAAACACTCGTGGATATGCGTGCTTCCACCTGATTGTGAAGCGCAACCGCCTGCTGCCAATCGCTTACTTTATAAACCAAAAGCGTAGGCCCAGGAGGCTCCCCTTCAAGTACGGGCGAACCATGACTCCAATCCACATCGATGATGCTGGGCCGAACAAAGAAACCCTTATTGACCTGTTCAGGATCTTCTGGAACCAAAAGCGGCGTATGCCCTTGACCGACCATGCTTCGCGAGAATCGACGGAATCGAGTGCGGAGGTTCTCCGAAATCAGCGGGCCCATAAAGACTTGGGTATCGAAGCCATAGCCCACACGAAAAGCTTTGGACCGTTCCACAAGTCTAGCAATAAATTCGCTGTAAATGGCCTCGGTGACGATCACTCGACCCGTGGAATTATGTCGCTGACCTGCCGTCAAAAATGATCCAACCATGACTTCGTAGGTCGCTTGGTCGATGTTCGCATCGTCCAAGACAATCGCCGTACCTTTACCGCCGCATTGAATCAGTTTGGGCAACTCCGGCCTGTCTTGGGTCAAACGCGCGATCGACTTCGCCGTATCAAACGCTCCGGTAAACAGAATGACGTCCACATCCGGATGTGCCGCAAGCCGATTGCCCACCACAGAACCGGGACCTTGAATCATGTTGATCGTTCCCCGAGGCAACCGACATCTGTCCCATAAATCGATGTGAGCCTGACCCACACCGGGCGCAAATTTACTCGGCTTCACGATGACTGAATTTCCGACCAACACCGCACTCGCCGTATGAATAGCGCCGATCATAAGCGGGAAATTATACGGGCAAAAAATAGCGACTATACCGCGAGGTAAACGGTCTGAACGGGCCCCGATTTCATCGATCACACGGGGGGCTAAAATGTCGATACCATCATCAAGCAGCAGATCTATCGCGCGAACTGTGGCCATCACCTCCTGTCTGGACTCCCAAAGGGGTTTGCCCACTTCGCGAGTGATGCGTTGAGCGAGCACTTCTTGATGCGCCACCAACTGTTCTCTAAACCGATGTACTGCGGACGCTCGATCGTTTATCGAAAGCCGTCTCCACACTCGATAGCCCACAGCTGCATACTCAACCGCATTCTCAACCGAGGATTCCGAAAAGGGAAATCGACCCAGAACATCCGTTCGATCTCCCGGGTTGACACCATTGATGTACCCATCGACAGCTTCGGGTTTCACGAATGAGCCGAAGATATAGTCGCCCTTGCGCAACAGTCGGCCACTGACTTCGTTCACACGCTCTCCCTCTCCACGTCAAAGAGTATACCGCTAGGTCAGGATGCCATGGCCGAATCGCTTCCTGTCCGCTATGTTCTCGCCCCCAAACTCAACGGCATGGTGCATCAATGAAAAACGTCTACGACAACGTCCTCGAAGTGGTGGGAAACACCCCTTTGGTCCGCCTCAATTCCATGACGGAAGGACTCAAGTGCAACGTCTGGGCCAAGGTGGAGTTCACCAATCCTGGCGGTAGCGTAAAAGACCGAATCGCCATGCATATTATTGACGAAGCCGAACGAACTGGCGCGATCACCCCTGGGGGGACGATCGTCGAGGCCACCAGTGGAAACACCGGTGCAGGGCTCGCCATGGTGGCCGCACTTCGTGGATACAAAACCGTGTTTGTCCTTCCAGACAAACAATCTGAGGAGAAGCGCGCCGCACTACGCGCTTGGGGAGCACGCGTGGTGGTCACCCCCACCAACGTCGAGCCAGACGATCCAAGGTCCTACTACAAAACCGCGGAACGCATCGTCGCAGAAACACCCAACTCATTCTATGCGAACCAGTACCACAACCCGGCCAACCCCGAAGCTCACTACCTGTCTACCGGGCCCGAACTCTATGACCAGATCGATGGAAAGATTGATGTATTCATCGCCGGAGCGGGGACCGGAGGCACTCTTTCAGGAGTCGGCAAATACCTCAAAGAACAGAATCCCCAGATCGAAATTGTAGCCGTTGATCCAGTTGGATCGCTCTACTACGACTACTTCCATACTGGACAGCTCACTCAACCCCACTCGTATCTCCTTGAAGGAATTGGGGAAGACTTCTTGCCATCGACGATGAATTTCGACTTCGTCGATGATGTCGTTCGAGTGAACGATGAAGAGAGTTTTCGTGCGACCCGTGAACTCGTCTCCAAAGAAGGTCTCTTCTGTGGTGTTTCAAGCGGGGCTGCTGTCGCAGGTGGCATCAAATACCTGCGCCGAAACGACCGCGAGAACCTCAATGCGGTCATTCTCCTTCCAGACAATGGTTCTCGATACTTATCCAAGGTCTACAACGACAATTGGATGGAGGAGAATGGATTCCTCGGAAACAGTTCTTCCATGGGCAATCTCGCCGCTTTGCTCGCCAATCGCGGACACAGAGATTTGGTCACCGTTCCCGCCGCCAGTAAAGTCACAGAGGTCGTGGGACTCTTGAAGCTTCACGGCGTGAGCCAACTGCCCGTAGTCGACGGTGACAAACTCTTGGGCATTATTTCCGAGAAGCAGCTGCTGGAGCGGGCACTGCAAGGCGATCGCTCAAATGTGAATGTGGGCAGTCTCGCTCAACCCAACTATTGCACCGTGAACGCCAACACTGAAATCAGCGTCCTCACTGACCTCTTCCGGCGCTTCAAAGTCGCCATTGTTTTAAATGATGGGGTCCCCTCCGACATCATCACTCGAATCGACTTGATCGATCACATCGGTCAACGCGCGGCAAACGGACGATAGATCATGAAACTCGATACCAAAGTCATTCATGCGGGCCAAAGCCCCGAACCTGTAACTGGAGCCGTAATGACTCCGGTATTTCAGACGTCCACCTATGCCCAAAAACACCCCGGCGTCGCCGAGTGGGAATACAGCAGAACCCACAACCCGACACGCACCGCACTCCAAGATTGTTTGGCGGCACTCGAGGGGGGTACACACGGCGTGTGCTTCGCTTCAGGCCTGGCGGCGGTCGACACCGTTATCCGTACACTCGAACCCGGAGACCACGTTTTGTGCGGGGACGACGTCTACGGAGGCACTTACCGACTGTTTACGACTGTCTTTGCAAAATACGGGATCCGGTTCACGTTCGTCGATCTGTCGGACTCCTCGGTCAGCGTTCCAAACGATGTGAAATTGGTATGGGCCGAAACCCCCACAAACCCCTTGCTAAAAACCACGGACATCTCCGAACTGGCACGAAAAACCCACGCTGTGGGGGCTCTGTTAGCCGTCGACAACACATTTGCCACACCCGTCTTTCAACGACCCCTGGAGGACGGTGCGGACATCGTCGTTCACAGCACGACCAAATACATCGGGGGCCATTCCGATGTCATCGGTGGTGTGTTGATCACATCAAACGACGACCTGGCAAGCCAGTTTACGACGCTACAAAACTCTGTCGGTGCAGTGCCCGGACCCTGGGACTGCTTCTTGACGCTTCGCGGTGTCAAAACCTTAAGCGTTCGGATGCAGCGTCACGATGAAAATGCAAAGGCATTGGTGTCTTGGATGGAGAGCCGCGACGACGTTCAAGCGGTCATCTACCCTGGATTTGGGGGGATGGTCTCTTTTGTGCTGAAGGGAGATCTGGACGCCGCCGTTCGATTTGTCAAAGCCACCCAAGTCTTCATTCTAGCGGAGAGCTTAGGGGGCGTGGAAAGCCTCATTGAATTGCCCGCGATCATGACCCATGCATCCGTACCTCCAGACGTCCGGGCATCCATTGGCATTGATGACGGCCTAATTCGTCTCAGCGTCGGTATTGAGCACATCGATGACTTAAAAGCCGATCTCGAATCCGCCTTCCAGGCTGCTCGAGCCTAATGAGCATGGGCACAAATGTGGCCCGAATTGCATACCTTGTACCTGCACCGGGTATTCCTGTCAGGGGTCCATCGGGCTCGAGCGCTCACGTCAGAGCACTTGCAGATGCCTGGTCCGAGGAGCACGATGTCCGAGTCTACGCGAGTCGAATCCGAGACTCACGAGGTGTTTTTGGCGAACCGGTACCCACCATTGCCGCCGGCGTACCCGGATGGCCAAGCTGGCTGGACCGCTACCGAGACCTCACGGAAGTGGCCGCAGCCCGCCGAGTCGCCCAGCAGGTCGTCGGCAGCGCCAGGAATGGCTGGCACCCTGATCTGGTCATCGAGAGACACTCTCTTTTTTCCGATGCCAGTTGGCGAATTGCAGATGCGATCGATGTACCGTGGGCTCTAGAGGTCAACGCACCTCCTTTTTTAGAACGGAGTCGTTTTGAAACCATCCGACGACCCGATTTCGCCCAATCTTGGGAGAAAACTGTTCTGCAGCGCGCTCCTGTATTGATCGCGGTAAGCCAATGGCTACATCAATGGCTGGAAACAGAGATGGGGTGTCGAAATGTGCATTGGATACCCAACGGCGTCAGTCCGTTGAGAGGGAACCGTGACCGGGGACGCACCGCAATAGGCCTTCAATCCGACGAACGCGTCATCGGATTCGTGGGTTCAATGAAGCCGTGGCACGGCACAGAATACCTCCAGCGCATCTCAGAAGGATCGGAAGCCAAACTGGTTTTGATCGGCCCGGAATCCACCGATATTCCCGAGGCACTCTGTACCGGGCATCTGACCCCTCAAGCATTGGCCGATGCAGTGGCAGCACTGGATGTGGGCTTAGCGCCCTTTCCCTCGGACGCACCCCCATGGGTCTGTCCCATGAAAGTTCTCGACTACCGCGCTCAGGGGACTCCAGTTGTGGGAACAGACATTGGAGAGACCCAGCTTTTAGTCGGGGAAGGCGGTACGATAGTTCCCCCTGGGGACGTCCAAAGCATGATCGATGCCACACGATACTGGATTGGAAGACGAACGACACCTCGACTTCGTAGCTGGCAGCGTGTGGGTGCGCAGATGATCGATGCCACTTTATCGGGCCATAACGGAGCGGAAAAACCATGAGCGGTCGAATTTCTTCTGCTTCCCGATACCGCAGTCGAATGCGACGAAAATTCGGGTGGTTGTTCTACCTGACAGGCATGGGCTTTTTGCTCCGCCGTATTGGACTGGAAGACCATTCCGCTGAAGCGATTAGGCGTGCAGCAGAAAGGGGACCTATCGTCTATGTTTTCCACACGCGATCAAAGTTGGACTGGCTCGCATTAAATCGCGCACTCAATGGTCGAAGGCTCCCTCTTTCCCGCTTTTCGAACGGCATGAGGTCCACGATTTGGGCACCCTTTAGGACCGCAGTAAAAGAATGGTGGGGAGCACTCAAGGGGACTCTTCAACACGGCAGACAACCCAACCCCATCGGGTCGGGCTGGCTCACCGACGTCGTCGCGGCAGGCATGCCAACGGCCCTTTTTCTCTTGGCCGGTAGAAGTATAAAAAGCACCCTCAAACGAACCCGTAATCGACCCGAACATTTTGACCCCATACCCGCGCTGTTGGCTGCACAGTCGAAGTGCGCCGATCCGATCCAGGTGGTCCCTGTGGTGGTGGCTTGGCAGCGTCGACCCGAAGTCGCGAGGACTCAAGTCGGACAGTTTATTTTGGGCTCTCAAGATGAGCCTGGACCACTACAGAAACTGCTGTCGGTGACCACCCGCAATGCTCGGGCCGTCGTCCAAGCCGGCCAGCCCATTGATCTTCAAGCCGCCATCAATCAGTTCGGGGATGAAGATGAAAAACGCCAGGCGCGCCGAATTCGGCTCTTGCTGCGCCGATATCTGTGGCGTGAAAGCCATTTGATCCGAGGCCCAAGAGTGCGACCGCACCGATGGACTCAACGCTTGGTGATGCAGTCATCCCAGGTTCGCCAAATGGTGAAAGTGGAGGCCGCTCGCTCGGGACGGGATCTCAACGATGTCGAATATGAAGCTCAAAAAACATTGGAGCACATCGCAGCTAAAATGAGAATCGGCGTGGTTCGCGTGGTCGCCATCGTTCTGAAATTTCTTTGGACCCGCATCTACGCCGGCGTCGATATTCCCGCTGAAGATATGCATCGACTCCGAAAGTCATTTCGCGATGCAACACCCATCTTGATCCCCTGCCACCGTTCTCACCTCGATTACCTTTTGATTTCGAGCCAACTGTTCTACCGAGACATGGTGATTCCTCACGTGATCGCGGGAGAAAATCTGAGTTTTTGGCCATTGGGAAATATCTTTCGACGATGTGGAGCATTCTTCATCAAGCGTCGATTCGGGGACAACCGTATTTTTCCGGTGATCTTTCAACGGTATCTTCATCAACTGGTCCGAGATGGCTTTCCCATCGAGTTCTTTATCGAAGGAGGACGCAGCAGAACAGGAAAACTGCTTCCTCCACGATTGGGTGTCCTAAAAATGATCATGGATTCGGCACAAAACCTTCGTGAGGGGTGGGATGTCAACCTGGTTCCTATTGGTATTTCATACGAACAAATTGCAGAGGAGCGGGCCTATAGAAAAGAGCTCCAGGGCGAAGACAAGGTCACAGAAAATGTCGGACAAGTGGTGAAGGCAAGCTCCATTTTTGGCCGGAGACTGGGTAAAGTCTATGTCCGAATTGGTGAGCCCATCAGCCTCAGTCAGGTCTTCGGGACCTTGAACGCGCCGTTCATCGACCTGGACCACGACGTTCGCGAGGAAGTGGTCCAACATACCGGTGAACGGGTCATGCACAGCATCGGTGAAAACATGGTGGTCATGGCCACAGGACTGGTCAGTCTGGGGCTGTTGGCACAGTCAAAACGCAGCATCCGACGTTCCGATCTCAACGAGCGAGTACAACGGCTGTTTACGGCTCTGCAGAGTCAAAACGCGCCCATCGCCCACGCTCTTTCCAGCGGTGCCTGGAGTATCTCAAAATCACTCGACCGATTTGAATCCAGTCGTCTCATTCAATGCAGTCGCATCGATGGCGTCGAGATCATCAAAATCATTGATGACCGCCGGATCACACTCGAGTATTACAAAAACGGTGTTCTCCACCATCTGGCGCCGCTCAGCATGATGGCCTCAGCCATACGCGCCCACCGTAAAGACTTTATCGAAGGCCACCGAATTCAATCCGATTCGGAGACTGGAGAAGAAATACAAAGGCTCTTTGCCAAACAAGTTTTCTTGCTTCGCTATGAATTCACATTGGATCCAGACCTTGATGTCAACACGCTCTCGTCGAACGTTCTGCAAGCATTACAGGATTACGGTGCCATCCATATCGACGAGTCAGGAATCGGTATTGCAGAAAAGCAGCGGATTGTGGAATTGGCTGAACTGACGCGAAATTTAGTGGAGAGCATGGCTCTCACTATCCGTGGGGCTCGAGCCCTCCGCACTCGCGACCTCAGCATGCAGTCCATGCCAAAGGCGCTACAAGATCTTGGAAAAGAGCTGATCGAACTTGATGAAATCAAGCGACCAGAAGCGGTTTCTTTGGTCAATCTAAAAAATGCCGCCCGGGCACTCAGAGATGAAGCCGCGATCAGCTTTCGGACCGATGGCAGCGGTATCGATATCGATGATGCCACCCTGACTGAACATGAAGCAGACCTCAACAGGCTGCTGGGATGAGCGAAAAGGTTGATGCGCTGTTTTCTGGAGATGACCCCAATCAAGCCACCAGCGCCTCGCCCCGGATCCGTCGTTTAAAACAAACGCTGACCTTTGCGATCGTTCTCGACATTCTCGGTCTTCCATGCTGGACTTCAGTACCCGGTGCCATTCTGACGCTCTGGGTATGGATGTCGACAGAAACCGACGTCGCACGGGTGGAAGCGGGCGAATACTCGGACAGTGAAGCGGCCGAAGTGACGAGATTGCGAACTTACGCCTCTATGGCTCTCCTTCTTTGCGTCGTCTGCCTAATCTTACAAATATTCTTACTATCGACGAATTTCTACACCCGGTTCTGGGGCGGCATCTCAGTGACCCTAGACCATCTATGGCAGGGGTTTTAGTTCTGGAGGAACGCATGACTCGCTTATTCATCATCCCGCTGATCGCCGGTATGGCATGCACAGGGAACAAAGCTACAGAGAACTCGGACGGGTCCACCGGCTCTAGCTACGCCGATGCAGACGCCGATGCGGACGCAGACGCCGATGCCGATGCCGACGCCGATGCGGATGCGGACGCAGACACAGACGCCGATGCCGATGCGGACGCAGACACAGACGCCGATGCCGACGCCGACGCCGACGCCGACGCCGATGCCGATACGGATGCGGATGCCGACGCCGACGCCGATGCCGATGCCGATGCCGACGCCGATGCCGATGCCGATGCCGG
>Ga0163180_10000408_pt1 | contig 25104 bp, 27 predicted proteins | sample AtlANTMetagenome_2_FD_109647 | JGI IMG/M metagenome (GOLD analysis project Ga0163180, IMG submission 109647) | Marine eukaryotic phytoplankton communities from the Atlantic Ocean - Atlantic ANT 4 Metagenome | ecosystem: Environmental > Aquatic > Marine > Oceanic | place: North Atlantic Ocean...
ATCATCATAAACTTCTGTATAAGTAGCTGGGTCTAATATAGCAAATGCCTCTGCTACAATAAAGTCTCCTACGTTGTAAGTTTTATCCCAATCTGTATCTATGTAAAGTCTATCTGTTTTTCTATTCCAACGTATCTGTCTTTCTCCAGCCAGGAGTTTTTCTAATGTTGTTAAATGGGATTGAACGACAGTATAGTAAACCATATCTGCTCCCATTAAGTTATACAAGTCGTTCATTCTAAACTGATACATTAAATCAAATAGTTGTCCGTCTCTTGTATTGTTTGTTGCTGCACCTCCAAAGTTAAATACTCTGGTTATACCTAATATATTATTGCTAACAGGAATGTAACCTTTCTCTATGTCGCCTTGTTCATAGTGATTTGTTGTGTGCAATGTTCCTGTTGTTCCTGACTCAGAACCTGTAATAGTTTCTGATGCCTGAAAGGTTCCTGTCTTAACTTGTTCTATTGTAATAAACTGTCCTGATACAGAGTCTACAACGGCAGTAGCTCCTGATGTGCTACCCGTTATTGTTTCATTCTTTACAAAACTCTCTGCAATATTAGTTGTAAGTTTTAACTTAGAGCCAGTGACTTCGTGTTTTACATAAGTTTTTTCTGTGCCATCAAAGTGATACTCATTCCAAAACTGTAAGGCATCGTCTACTCTATCAGAGACTTGTTGCTCGTCCACGTTAATTTCTATAACGGGAGCTCCTAATCTTCTTAAACAATATTCTTGTAAGTCTGTTCTACTGGCTAATGCCATTATTACTCCTAGTTAAGTTTAGTTCCTGCTGCATTATATATTGCGGTTCCTGTAATAGTTGCAGTTGAACCTTCACCTTGTGAATGAGAAACAGTAATACCATCTCCTCCACTAACCTGTGCCATATAGTTTCCAGTTGTTTGTGTTCCTAATGCCACTGCATTATTAGCAATTTGATCTGAACCTACTGCGTCATCTGCTATCATTGATTGTTCTACTGCGTCTGCTGCAATAGTAAGAGCTGTTGCCACGTTAGCACTTCCGTCTACTGAACCTGACCCTGTTACATCTCCTGTAAATGATAATGTTCTAGCAGTTGTCCAAGAAGCTGCTGTTCCTGTTGTGTTTTGGTTAAGTGTTCCTACTACTAAATCTATTGTTCCGTCCGCGTCTTGATAAGTAGCTGTAATACCTGTTTCAGTATTACTACTAAACATAGCACCTACTATGTCTTGAATTTCCTCATCTGTTTGATCTGCTGTAGCACTTGCCTCTATACCATTTAATTTTGAGAGTAATGCGTCTGTAAAGGCATTTGTGTCTGAATTGTTTTCATAAGCAGTTTTAATCTCAGTATCTGATTGGTCTGCTGTAGCACTTGCTTCTATTCCATCTAATTTGGAATGATCGGCATCTGTAAATACATTAGAATCACTAGCTGCTTCTACTGCTGTTCTTATTTCTGCATTTGTTTGGTCTGCTGTTGCTCCAGCCTCTATACCATCTAATTTACTATGGTCTGCACTTTCAAATGCAAGTGATGCTGTTCCATTAATTGTTAAAGCATCTGTTTCTAATGTTCCATCTACATCTACGTTGCCTGAAATATCTAATGAAGCAAATGTTCCTACTCCACCTGTTATATTTCCTATTGTATATGTTAGATCGCCTGTGCTAGCACCTGTAAATGAACCTGTTCCTACAACAAAAGCGTCTGCACTTTCGTCCCAACCTACAAATACATTGTCTGAACTTCCTCTTTCAAACACAAGACCCATATCATTTGCTGGTGTTCCTGTTGTTCCGTTTCCTAACTCAATCAATCTATCTACAATAGTAGAGTTTGTTGTATCTAAGGTTGTAGTTGTTCCGTTTACATCTAAGTTTCCTGTAATAGTAACATTACCTGTTGCAGCTACGTCAGCAAATGTAACATCACTTGTTGTTGCTACTGCTTGTCCAATACTAATTGCACCACCTGAGTATGAAACACCTGTGCCTGCGCTTAAATGTGCTCTAACTTCTGCTGCACTTGGACCTGTATATGTAAATACACCTGCACTATAACTAAATGAACCGTCTCCACCAGCATCACTAGCACTAAAGAATGCTTCTACTACTGATTCTAATGTTGAACCGCCTATTGTAAGAGCATCTGTTTCTAATGTTCCGTCGACATCTACGTTGCCTGAAATATCTAAACTAGATGCAGTTACATCTGCAAATGTTACATTACTAGATGTTGATACTGCCTGGCCAATACTAATTGCACCGCCTGAATATGTTACACCAGTCCCTGCTGATAAGTGAGCCCTTACTTCTGCTGCACTTGGGCCTGTGTATGTAATAACTCCTGTAGAGCTATTGTAAGCGAGAGAACCATCTCCGCCTGAATCTGTTACACTAACTGCTCCTCTTGCGTCTGAGTCTGCATATTGTGTTATAGAACTTGATAAAGTTGTTCCTGATATGGCAAGTCCTGAACCTATATCTAAGAATGCTGTTGCTCCAGCCGAGTCGTCCCAGAATACTATCTGGTCGTCATTTGGATCTGATAAACTTTCTAATCCTAAATGACTTAAAGCTAAAGTTGCACTGCCACTTGTTGCGCCACCTGATAATCCTGTTCCTGCTACGACTGCTGTAATATCTCCTGTTGTTATCTCAGAAAATTTAGCAAGTCTAATACCTCCAGCAGTGGAGCCATCATGGACTCTTATCGTGTCTAGAGTGGTATCAACAGTAACCTCACCAGCTGCTCCTGTAAAGGAGTTATGCTGTGTAGTTGTGCCTCTTCTCCATTGAACCTGTGTTGGCATTATTGTCTCCTAATTAAATTTATCATTAACTTAGCGCTCCGTGGTCTTCTGTTGCAAGTCTGAACTTAATAGATGGCGTCGTTGATGTATGATCGCCTAAACAATCATAAGTTACGAATAGTTGTTGGCCAAATGCGTCTTGTGTATTATCTGCCACAGACCCAAAGTCAGCATTGGAGGTTGCAGGGTAAACTAAACTCTGATCAAACTCTCCAAACTGTGCAAGTGTTACGATTTGATTACTAGAATTTCTAATATAAATCTTTTTATCTGCAGTATTAACTGCAATTTCACCTGCTACTAGATCTGAGGTTGTAGGAGCACTCCCACTTGTCTCAGATCTTTTTGGCTTAATAACTGTTGCCATCTATTATCCTTCTTTCTTAGGCTCTTCTTTCTTAGGTTTCTCTTCTTGAACCTCTGGTTGTTCCAGAATGCCTATTCTTGTTTTTAACAGAATGTTCTCCATTTGTAGTTCTTGAACTTTCTGTGCCAAGTTGTTTATATAACCATTAATTAATTTCTCATCCATTTCAATATCCTTTGTTAATTATTTATTAGTATGTTCCTCCGTCGATGGAACCAAATTCAGGAGTTCCGCCTGAGCCTGCTTGTAGGATTTGTCCTTCTGTGCCTGCTGCTGTAACTTGTAAAGCTCCTGTGCCGTTACCATAGATAATACCTTTACTTGTAAATGAACCAGCGCCTGTTCCACCATCTGCAACTACTAAATCTGTAATGCCTGTTATTGAACCGCCTGTAATAGTAGCACTAGATGATTCTATGTTTGCTACTAATGTGCCTACTGCATAACCTGTTCCACCTGTATTAACAGTTGTGGTTGGAGCTGCTTGTAAGTCTTTAAATAATTTCCATTTACCTGAGTCTGAGGCATCTCTAAAGAAACCTGAGTATAAGTCTGTAGAACCTGAAGTATCATATAAACCATAAAGACCAATATCAACAGCGTCTGCTGAATTATTGCCTGATGCTAATATAATAAGTGGGTCTGCAACACTTAAAGTCGTTGAGTTTACAGTAGTGGTTGTTCCACTAACTGTTAGATTACCTGCAATAGTTACGTTACTAGGTAACCCTATGTTTATTTTGTTGTCTGAAACAGTTGTTTCAATTTCGTTGGCTGTTCCTTCGAAAGTTAAAGTGTCTGTTCCTATTGTAACAGTATCATTAGAACCACTATCTGCTGCAATGGTTAATGCTGAACTGATACTTGCTGTTGAAGCTGCTGTAATACGTCCTGTTGCGTCTACTGTTAATACTGGTATAGCAGTAGAGCCACCGTATGACCCTGCTGTAACTGCTGTATTATCTAAGTCAATGGATAGTCCATTGCCTGATGCAGTTGTTGTAATACCTGTATCACCTGTAATGGCAAAAGTTTCTGCTTGTTCAATAACTCCTGTGCCTGAATCACCACTAAAGTCTAAATCGAATGAAGCTGCTGCTGTAGCATCTACATAGGCTTTGACTGATTGTTGTGATGGGACTTTAGTAGCACTATTACTTGCCATATTATCTTCATCTACAAATACACCCGAAGATGAGAATGTAGTTTCGTCTAATAATTTGTGCCAAGCACTAGCATGACTACCATAAAACCTTCCAGTTCCATGAACGTGTGCAAACATACCGTGGTATGTAGAGGCACTAGGTAAGTCTCCTTCTGCTGAATACATATTGCTGAAATTAACTTTCCCTACAATTATGTCTCCATTAGAATCTCTTTTTACGAGCTTGCTAGCAGTGTTTGCGTTGGTTGCTCCATCAATAATGTCTGTATAATACTTACCACCTATCTTTTGTATAACTTCTGAAGACCCTGAGTCTATAGAAGAGATATAAAGTATGGCGGAAGCACCGTCACCGGATCTATCCTCAGCATACGCTAATTCGCCTTCAACCAAATCAGAAGCGCCTGGAGCTGCTGAGCCCGTGCTTCTTTTAATCTGAATAGTTGTTGACATTATTTTCTCCTATTTTTAATGTTTTACTTCTGTTAAAAAGTTCCACCATCTATTGCGCTAACGTTCTGAGCTACTTCTGAGGCTGGTTTAGCCTGAAAGTTGCCTGACGTAGCATCATAAACTAAAGTATATCCGTTTTGAACACTCGTCAGATCTATGCCTGAAAGATTATCTAAACTTGTGGCAGTTGTTATTTGAGAGGCACTCGCAGCGCTTGTAACTACTCTTGAACTGCCTAATTTTACTGTAACCTTTGCCAAAATACTCTCCTGTTATTTATATTACTTTGTAACTTCTGGTGTAACAGTAACAATTCCTTCTATAACTCTTATGGTTTCTGCCGGTGATGTTGCTGTTATCTCACAATCATATACATATCTACCATTCTTAATAGCAGATGTTTGTGCTGCTGTGAGGGATAATGTTATTACTCCTGTTGCATCTACCTTCGAAGTTGTAAAGGAAGTTGCCGTTGCAGCCTCATATGACTTTCTCATTTGAGAGGCGACTGTATAATTAGCAAGATTCTTAGCGGTTCCGTCGTCATTAGTAACTGTAAGCTCTAATGAAAATGTGGTTCCTTGATCTATTACTATGTTATGAACAGTTGCCATATGGTGTTTTACTCTTAAAATATTCTATATAGTCTTATTTATAAATAAAAAGAGTTTAAAATGAAAACAATCTTGACATTAAAGTATGGTGATAAATATGACGCAAGTGATGTGAATTCCATCTACGAACATACAGAAGGCAAGTTTAACTATGTTTGTGTAACAGATGACCCTAAAGATCTACATCCTGATATAGGCATATTGTATCTAGAACATGAACCAGCAGGCAACATGGAGAAGTTGAAACTGTTTCAGTTAAAGGATATGGGTATAATATTATACCTAGATTTAGATATAAGACTACAAAAACCTATAGATCATTTGTTTGATTACTATCAAGGTATGCCAATGATATGTTATACTTGGTGGAAAGACAAAGGAGACAAAGAAATGCCTATAGAAGAGTTTCCTTATCATAGTGATCACCCTTTATCCAATTTTAATTCTAGTGTAATGATGTGGGAAGATGCTACTCATATATGGAAACACTATAATATGAACTCTCATAAATATAATTTACAGTATCCTTATGGAGATGATACATTTTTATTCCATGAAGGATTTACATTTACACATTTTCCTAAACAAGAGATATACTCTTATATGTTTGCAGGAAGAAAAGTTAGAAAAGAATACACAATAGCATTATTGAATGGACAAGAACAATACCCGGAGATAGCAAAAGAATATGATGAACTTTGTATGCATCAAGTGGGGCACTAAATATGAACCACATTATGTAAACAATCTATATCGTATGGTGCAGAAAAACTATACGAAAGACTTTACGTTTACCTGTTTTACAGATGAACCTGAAGGATTGTTATGTGATACAAAACCTATACCTGATATAGAACCTTTACATCCTAAACATTGGTTTGGTAAAGAAAATTATTGTTGGGATAGAGCAAAGTTTTTAGTATTCAATTCTCATAATTGGTTAGGTTATATAGGCAAATGGTGTTACTTTGATTTAGATGTCATTATACATGGTAATATAGATGATCTAGATGAGTTAGCATTAAGACCTAGAATGATATATTCTAAATGGGATAATCCACAACATGTTCACGAAAGATTGTTTATAGACATTAGAGGAACACAATATAATTCTAGTATGATGTGTTGGGATAGAGATACAGCAGAACATATATTCTGGGAATCAATGGAAGAAGACCAACAAATATTTAGAACATTTTACAAAGGGACAGATAACTATCACTTTTGGAGACAAAGAGACTTTTGGAAGAACATTCCATATGATTGGGTGTATAGTTATAACCGAGGAAAAGAATATCCTGACGATTTAGAGACACATAAATATAGAGAAGAATGTAAAATTTGTTTGTTCAATGTAGATAATACTCCGAACAATAAAGGACAAATTAAAATTGATGAATTACAAGATGAGAAATTATTGAGACTTTGGCATGATAATCCTAGTAGCAAATCTGTTAGAAAATAACTACACGCAGACACAAGTCAATGCGTTGTATACCCAAGCTAAAAAGCAAATAGAAGACCCGTTTGAATTCTGGGTGTTTACCTCAGAAGAAGAGTGTATGAATGAACAAAAGAACAATGGTTATCTAGACGATATATTGTTCCACGTTCCGAAGTATGGGGAAGATTGGATTGAAATAGATCTAATGGAGAAAACCAAGAAGGGCGACTCTCTGTTACTAATTACTCCTAACACTATACTTAATAACATATGCGTCATAGAGACTTATAAGAGCAACGGCAAGGTTAGACTGTCAGACGGTAATCTATGTTATAATATTTTCCATAATAATAAAGTAGAACAATTATTAAAAGAATGGGAAGAAAGAGAAGACGAATTATTATATGAATATGATGCTTTCCATAATTGGAATATGTTTCCATTTACAGAACTACCTTACCTACAAGACACTACATCTGAATATCCTGAAAAATTAGAAGGTGATATTATTGCATTACCAGATTGGTATGATGACTTTACAGAAGAACAAATAGAATTAATGTATAACAAGGAAACAGATTTATATCCTTACTTACCTGAAAGAGTAGAAATATGTTTAACAAGAGAAGAAACAGATTTTCAGGAAGAAGAGTTTCTAGAAAAAGAATTAATAAAAGATACATTCAATGCTGAATATCTACTTAAAGCAAAAATGAAAAGAATAAAATTTGTTAATGATATAGGAGACCCTATATTAAATCCAGAACTAATAGATATATCTCATTACTTTATGTCTGATTGGGGCATAGGTGTAGACATGATAACTGAAGGTAATAAACATGATGTATTATGGTGGAAAAATTTAGGTGTTATGTTTGCAGATTCAGGCAACATAACCTTTAATATAAACACAGGTAATCCAGATAAAAGAATATTAGAACATGCTACGGCTCTAGTTGAAGTAGGTTGTAGAGTGTTCTGGAGTTATACACATACTAATCAATTAGACAACGATATACAACAAGCAAAGAAACTATGTAAACAATACAAATTCTCAGGTTTTGTTTACGATAATAAAGTCCCAGAAGAGAAAAAACCTAAAAAGAAAAAGGTGAAACAAGAACTTCCAGACTATAAACTAATCGAATTGGAGACTCTAGAAACGAGGAAACAAGACGACATATATAAAGAGAGAAAAATAAAGTTTTACCCTCACGTTAAATGCGAAGGTAAAGTAAACAATCAGTTTTATTTAGATGCAACAGGCCATGTGTTTCCTAGTAAACATATAGCAGCAACAGTTTTAGCAGCTTTTAATAGTCCCGAACATGTTACAAAAATTTTATATGATTGGGAGAAAAACAATATAAATAATTTTTCGCTAGAGGATATTTTTAGCAATGATTTTTATAAGGGCTACTTTAATAACCTGTTAAAGTTGAATCCAGAAATAATACATAATGAATTAGGTGGAATATGTTAAAAATAAACACAGGGATCATCATAAAAGGCAAGTTTGAGAAACATGATTCCTATATACAACAAATAAAAGAATCCGGCTTTACAACACTAATCGTTGAGGCACCTGTAGGTTCCGAATACGATACCAAGTGTATGGAGTTGGTATCCGAATTAGCGTCAGAAGGATTTGCATACGGCGAGAAATATGTTATTGCCAGAGGTCCTAAATGAGAGTTAATGTAGTCTGTAGTAAATGGGGAGATAGATATGGTCCACACTTTGTCAACCGTCTTAAGAATATGGCTCGAAGGCATACTAATCCTAAACATGACTTCCATTTTTATTGTTATACAGATGATGCCGAAGGGCTGGATGAAGATGTTAATGTTATACCATTTCCAGACATCGATACCATCCATCCTAAATATTGGTTCAGGACTGATGACTTTAAGTATGGCATGGCTAGATGTTGGGACAGACCTAAAACAATGGTCTTCAATACTCACAATTTTGCAGCAGATAAGCCGACGGGACGTTTCGTCTTCTTTGATTTGGATGTAATAATACAGAACGATATAGAGCCTTTACTGACCTATAATATGGAAAGACCAACAAAATTAAAAAGTTGGTGGCAAGACCCGCGCCCGATGAAGAGTCGGAGATTTAAATTAGCACACGGAGCATATACTAATGGCAGTTGTCAAGTATGGTCCGACGATCAAGCAGAATGTATATGGGAAGATGTCTTAAAATATAAAGAAAAGATATGGTTCACATATACAGACGGAACAGACAATTATCATAGTTGGCGCTGGGGTGATTTCGGAAAGAAACTCTGGGATCATTTCCCTAGCGATTATGCTTACTCCTATAATAGAGGAAGAAGCTGGGACGACGATGATTTAGAAACAGAAATATACAGAGAGACACCAATCCTTTGTGTATTTAATATAGACTTGTTACCATTTGATGATGGAACAAGAGGACAAGTTAAACAAAATGAATTGGTAGACCCGAGGTTATTAGCACATTGGCAATAAACGTTTATACAGTTAAGTGGGGCAGTAAATATTCTGCCAAACATGTAAACAAGATATTAGAATCTTGTAAGGAGTTTATGTCTGATGATTTTAACTTTTATTGTTTAACTGAAAATCCAAAAGGATTAGAGGAAGAAGTAAATGTCATTCCATTACCTAGAGGTAATACTCTACAAAAGTGGTGGAACAAAATGTATCTATTTGATGATAACGTTGTAAGACAAAAAGGAGAGAATTTATTCTTTGACTTAGATATTATTATACAAAAGAACATAGATGATATTGTAAACTTTGACCCTGAAGATTGTTTATGTTTTGGCCAAACACATTGGCACGATTTAGAAACACAAGCAAAAGAAACTGAACACGTTCCTCATAGATATACAGATTTAAATTCTAGTATATTAAGATGGAATGATAACTTAGATAAAGAGAACATAACTCTTTATTTTAAAACACACAAAGAAAAGATTCTATGGTATTATAGAGGTATAGATAACTTCTTTATGCACAAAGGAATAGCAAGAATAAAATACTTTCCTATAGGTTGGTTTTATTCTTATAACCAAGGTTATATCTATCCTCATGATGTAGAGAAACATGTCTTTAGACAGATACCATATGTTTGTTTATTTGATTCAATGGGAAGAAAAGAAGATGTTAAATTTTAATTTTTTAAATAATATGAGGCATTGGGGAGACGGACTTGCTAAAGTCGAGCATGAAATGAAACACAAGCACGACGATTTTAGACAAGCTCTAAATCCTAATACTATGGAAGCTGCCATATGGTTAGTAGAAGAACTAAAGAAAGCTTTAGACGAAAACTATATGAAAGAAGAACAATATAATATTCTTGTGCTTAATAGCTGGTTAGGTATTCCAATGGTGCCTCTACTATGTGAGAATCTATCGGTGGGTGAATTGCACCTAGTTGACATAGATAATGAAGCCTTAGAGCTCTCTAAGGTGTTTAATAAGCACTATATTGCCGAAGAATATATAAAGGTTAATCACTGGAATTTAGATATTCCATTTGCCTTTGATGAGTTAAATCAACTCAAGGTAGATATAGTAATAACAATGGGTGCTGAACAGATGTATCCATTAAAAGAACTTAGAACTGCAAACAAACATGCAATATTCGCCGTTCAAAACTCTAATGTTATAGAAGAGATGTATGGTATTAATTGTGTGGATAGTGAGAAAGCATTAATAGAAAATGCAGGACTTAAGAATACTTTCTATACTGGAAAACAAAAACAATTCTATTACGATTGGAATGGGAAGGTATACTTTGATAGGTTTATGGCAATTGGTAACAAGTAATAAATTAAGAAGAGCACTACACGAAGCATCAGTGGATACCTTGATAGGCGCAATAATTATGTTCCCATTGAGTGTTGCAATTATTAAGGCATGCATTGACTACGCAGGCACCTCGTCTGAGATGGCTGCGTTTATTAATTTTCTGGGATTGACTGGTATTGCTATTGTTAGAAAAGCACTTGTTAGATTAAGATTTGAGAATAAGTATTCTAAAAAATAACGTGGTATTGTATAAATCCTGCAAATATATAAAGTGCAAGATATATAACTACACAAGCAACAAGTAATTTAAGCATAAACATTAAAAAGTTAGGCAAAAATTTTATTGCCACATATAATAATGCTATTAGTCCTATTATTTCAAGCATGCTATTTCCTCTAAATGTTCTTCTACTTCCTCCCAAAGCATATGACCTTTAACGTCATCATTCCAACCTAATTTAGATTGGCCAATAAATGCTTTGCTACTATCCCAAGGAGCAATTTCCCATTTGTTAAGTTGATCACGACCTTTGTATGGGCCTCCATAAGAACCGTCATGGCATATTACACTCATGCCATAACCATTCTTAAATTTATACTCTTTCTGAATACCATTATGAAATGGCCTCTGAGTCATAGTCATTTGTATTACTTTCATTAAAAGTTTCCTGGTTCTACCTGTAAAGTTTTGATACCCATCTCTCTCCACATGTCAACGATTTGATTTCTATCGTCTAATGCAAAGTCAATGTTGTATCCTAAGATTGCAATATTGGCATTGTAGATATCTTTCTTAACTTCGAAGTCAGGTCTGTAATCATCACCACTTCTCATAAAAATATGATCGTATGGCACGTCATGCTTATCTAACCACTCCCTAGTCAATTCATAAACATCAACACCTTTCCTACTGTCAGGTCTACCTGAAGTAATTAAGATCTTGTAACCAACAGTTGAGTATAACCTAACCATATTAATAATATGATGATCAGGTCTATCTTCACCAACCAAATGGTATTCATGATGTCCTCTAGTTTGATTTCCATCCACATCAAAGTGATGTGCTAAAGTTCCATCGATGTCTACAATTAATGCGTCGTTTGTCATTATGCTGCCTCGATTTTTGCTAATCTTTCTTGTCTGTAATCCAGGGCACCTTCACCTAAGTAAATGTTGCCGTCTGTGTGTCTGAACAAAGTGCTAAGACTTTTTTCTTGGTCTTTGTTCTTTTGTATTAGTGAGAACTCTGCTTGTTCCAAAGTTATAGCACCAATTTGAACAAAGTCTAATAACATGTCTGCGAATGGAACTTCACCGTTTGATTTCCATACTGTAAGACCATCTACTTGAGCTGTTTTTTCAAACTGCATTTCAATACTCTTATCCCAAATGTTACCATTAGGGTCTGCTCTAAGTTGATCTGTAAATAGAACATCACCTGTAAAAGTTTTGTTCTCATCATGGATTGAAGCCATTCCGTAACGTTGTTTAGTTACTGTCTCGCCTGCTATTTTTACTTCGTTATCTAATATCATCTAGTCCTCACTTTTTTATATTATGTGTATATTATGCAGTCTGACGGACCAGAAGTCAAGCATTTTTACAAAAGATTTCAAATCTTTTGCCCTTATAAAACAAGGGTTTAGGAGAGATGTTCGGCAGATTCGCCTGAAATATCTTCAACCATGTTACGCCACATGTCCAAATGAGGGATAACAAAGCCAAATGTGAGCCTAGGTTCTCTAGTTCCAGCACAATGATAGTAGACTTTCTCACGTTCTCTGCCCCTACCATAGTAACCTACTTTACATGTCCAACCACCTGGGTCTTGCATATGAACTACTTTATGTTCTGTTCTGTCCATACTAGGTTCTCTGTATTTAAAAAAGCCTGTGCCGTTTTCTGTGTAGGATAATAGTATGTTGTAACCATGTGCATTCCAATTATTGTGCCAGCCCATAAAACCACCTTCAGGATAGTAAACATGAACTGCTTGGAATGCTGCTCCTGTAAACATTAGAAGTTCATTAGATATATCCTCGTAAGGTTTCATAAATGGTTCACCATGTGCCTTTTGGTTCAAGTCATAAGCATAAGTCCATTCAGGAAAACCTTCATGTTCACCATCTTTTGCTACAATTAGTTCCATGTATTCATCAGAACAATAGTAATCTATATCTCCTTCTTCGGGATATTTAGGATTATCTTTTGCTAGTTTATTTAAAGGACTAAGGTCTTGTTTGAAAAACCAATCCGAGTAGGGTGTTAGTATGTTTAATAATTCTTCTGATATACTTGTCTTAATCATTTCTTGTGAACAACATGTTGAGGTATTGTGTAATGATACATCACACGTTCCTCGTCTCCTAGTTCATCTTCTGTGTAACCATTAACAAAGTTCCATTTACAATGTAAATCTTCTGCCCACTTTACTCCATGTTCAGAGTTGTTAAGTAGTTTCCACATAGTGAACGTATCCCATTTTCTACAATCTTCGGGATAATTACCTATATCATTATCAGGGTCTTGTTGATATAAAAATTCTCCATACCAACTATCCATCAATGCTAATGTTTGTGGGTTATTTCTATATATAAACATTCCACAGTGCGCTGTCATCTCTTCGGTATTAGTAAGTTTAGTTACCTTAGCATTATAAGGTCTTATTTTTGTAAATATTAAATCTAAATCATCTGGTAGTTGATCAAATATATTTTCTATTTCCTCACTCTCACAAACCATATCAGCATCGAAATAAACTGTTTTACCTTTGTATGGTGTCTGAGATAATGCCCATAGTTTAGCTCTTATTTCGTTAGGAACTTCCCAATGAACTATCCAATCTGCATGATTCCAATCAGTAGGTTTTATCCATTCTTCGTGAGAAGTATATACTGTAATATGTGCTTCTGGATAAAATAGTTTTATAGATTCAGCTAGTTCTATAGCTGCTGTATAAAATGCCTCGAACATAGAGGCAACGATAACAAATCCGTTATCTGGAAAATCAGGTAATTTTTCCTTCTTCACGCAGTCTCTCCATTAATAAAATAGTTGTGTAACCTTGAACTTCCATTGGAGTCTTTGCTTTACGAATTAGTCTTTTTAAATCTGTGTTAGTAGATTCTTTAACAACAGGTATTTCAAATGACTCTAACTTAGCATTGAATAACATTTCTTGTCTTGCTCTTGCAGCTTGACTTTCCATTCTTTGCATACGTTTCTTTTTGTTTTCGTCTCTACGTTTTATACCTTCTTCTGTATTAGCATCTATTTGTTCCTCACCAAACTCTTCCATAATTCTTTTGTAGTCTGGATTAGAACCATCGTTATCTTGAACAGATGCTGTTGCTCTTGTTCCATTAGGATAGTTTATAGTAACGATGATATGTTTAGCTTCCTTATTGGACCAATAGGGAAATTCAAATTCGTATTTGTTTGTTTTTTCTTCTTGAGCTGGTGTAACGTCTAGATCGAGATCAATCTTTTTCTTCGCTTTAGCCATAATGTCTCCATAATATAAATGTATTTATATAAGTTTTAAGCAGTTCTTAACCACAGTTTTACCGATGCAACATTCTCTTCTGAGGATTGAACCGTATCACCTGCATAAGTTCCTGAATAACTGCCTGTGTAGTTACCTGAATATGTGCCTGTGTAATAACCTGTGTAAGTTCCAGAATATGTGCCTGCATAGTTAGAAGTTCCTGTATAGTAACCTGTGTAACTTCCTGTATAAGTGCCTGCGTATGTTCCTGCATAGTTTTTAGCACCTGTATAATATCCTGTGTAGTTACCTGTATAGGTTCCTGCGTATGTTCCTGTATACCATGTGCCTGCATATCCTGAGTAAAACTGTCTATAGGAACCTGTGTAGTTTCCTGTATAGTTACCAGAGTATGTGCCTGAGTAACCTGATGTTCCTGTGTATGTTCCTGAATAGTTTCCTGTGTAGTTACCTGAGTAGGAACCTGCATAGTTTTTGGCACCTGAATATGTGCCTGAATAGTTTCCTGTGTAGTTACCTGCGTATGTCCCAGCGTAACCACCTGTATATGTTCCTGAATATGAACCTGTATAGTTAGATGAAGATACTACTTGTCTTGTATCTGTAAATGTGTCTCCCATCTGTGTCCAGGTTCCTGTTTCAGATGGTGTGCCTGATTGTAACTTATATGTTCCAACACCTTGTGTTGTGGAAAAGCCTTCAACAATTCTATTTCTAAAGTTAGGAACAGTCTGTTCCATCTCAGCTACTGACATTTCTTTTATGCCATTAGTTCCTTCTACTTTGCAGGGTTTGTAGTTGTCTACTGCTGAGCTTGTTGCTGCTGTCTTTTGCCAAATATATTTTGTTACTGAATCGCCGTCGACTTGTGTATCGACTAATGTATATCTTGCTGTCCATGTGCCACCACTTGGTGCACTTGCGTTAAGTGAATATTGTCCTACAGTATAGTCGCCTTGTCCAACCATATCTGCAATTGCTTTATCTAGAATATCTGTATCTAGTTCTGAATCTGTAAACTCATGTATACCTACAGTTCCTGAGGATTCATATCCTACTGGTCTGTTTGTAATACTTTCTGACGCTGCTGCTGTTACTTGTTTAGCTGTATAAACATTAACGTTGGAAGTTGCACCATCTGTTGGGTGAGTTCCAATTGCGTCGTCTCTTTTTGTATCTGTTATACTTCCAATCGTAGTTCCTGCACCGGAGCCATCAGTAGTAACATTCAGTTCTGCTGTTCCTGTTCCATCTGTGTTGTCCGCGAAATCTTTTGTTAGTATTGCACTGTAATACTGTTCAATTTCAGTATCCGTCATCTCCTGCAAACCTTGGAAGTTTGAAGAGCTAACCGGATATGCCGATGCCTTGATTCGAAGTGGTCTCATATTAGTTTACTCTTGTTCCGCTACTATTATATATGATAACAGGACTCATCCTGTTCCATTTAGTTGCACTTACGCCTACCAATCTCAAGCTATGTCCTGCTCCTAGGTCTACAGCTGCATTAGCTGAACCTGAATCAACACTTTCGCCTGAATATGGATATACCTTAATTGTTGCCGATGTGTCATTTAAAATAAATGCTTCCATTCCTGTAGAAACATCTGGAAGTTTAACACCTTCTGCTGAACCTGCTGTAGCACTTGTAACAACGTTATACGTCTTTGTAAGTGCTGTTGCTGTTCCTTGACTGTTACCTGCTCCAGCTACTGCTGCGCTTGTAGACAATATTGATGCACCGCCTACTGTTAGAGTAGATGTAGTTGTAACAGTAGCAAAAGATGGACTATCCCCTGACTCATATTTGGCTGTATTAAGAGACGTAAAGTTTCCATCTACCTCATTATTGGTAAGCGGACTACCTTTCGCTGATCTTAAAGTTAGTGATGCCATTTAATTTTCCCTGCTTAGTTATTTAATTTATTTACAATTACATCCAAAACGGTTCGTATTTCAGAAATTTCGGACTTTAAAGTATTTATATCATTTTCATACTCTAGGACTCTCTGCATTTGAATTCTTTTTAATTTATATGCCTTCAGTCCTTCCGAATTATTTGAAAGAATCGCTTTGGAATTCTTATCCCTTACGAAATTAGTTTCTCCATCTATATTTATTATATCTTTTTGAGTGCCTAATTTCTTCATCTTATACCTGTAACGCTATTGCCCTTAAGTCTTTAAACTTAGGACATTTAGAAGTGTCACTACTTAACGGAACAATCTTAATAGCATACACCTTGAACCCTCTAAAGGTTGTTGTTGTAGGTGCTGCTGATGTTGCCGTTGCCGAACTACCGTCACCTGTTATAGTAACAGTAGGTGTAGAAGTATATCCTCTACCTGGATTGGTTACTTCAATAGCCGATACTGCTCCGCCACTTATTGTAGCTTTTGCCTTCGCTCCGTAACCGCCTCCGCCTGATATATTCACTACTGCTGACCCATATCCTGAGCCACCTGCTGAAACTGATATACTAGGTATACCTGCTACATCGTATTCAAATATATCACTATTTGATGTTTGTGTTCCCCAACCTCCAGACTTAGCTGGTATCTTATAAGAATACTCTACAAATTTTTCTGGAGAATTCTCTGGTGGAGTTGTATTGGCTGTAAGTTCATGCCAATAAATGTCTTCCTGGAAGTCTGCTGTATCTGCTTGGTTTAATAATTTAGCATATACTTTTATACTTGCACCTGTTGGTATTTGTGCGTCCACGTAGACTTGTAAATCTTCTGCGTCCTGTCCTTCTTCTAGGACTACACGTCTTGTTATATATTTAGATAATGCGTTACCACCTGTTCTACCATTTTCGTTTGTAGAATCGTTATTAACGTTATTGTAAATACCTAGCAAGTCTGCTTGGTTTATATCAATATATGGTGATACGTTATCATTAAATGTGTTAAATGTTAGTTTTACTCTTCCTGTTGATGTGCCTGAGTAAGTTGCTACTTCACTTGCTTTACTGTAGATTGTTTTCTCTTCATCTAAACTATGTGTAGTTTCAAAATCTACTTCTGTGTAAGCAGTTGTATTAGCCGAACCTGCTCCTGTTTTTGTTAATGCTAGTTCACATTTAGCTCTTGTTCCGTCTCCAGGTTTAATAATACCTATGTTTACAGCTACATCATTAATAATTTTATCTCTAAATGATGCTATTGTAGCATAACCTTCATCTGTTCCTACTAACATACCTGCTGTAAATCCACCTACGAAAGTTTTAACTGTATTATATTTGTGTAAGCTGTTCCATTCCCATACACTACCACCTGATAATGTTACTGTTCCTGTTGCTTGTGTTCCTGAACCAGGTGCTGCTATTGTCATTGTAGGTGTTACCCTGTAACCTGATCCTGGATTTGTAATAGTAATAGCTGTTACCGCTCCGCCTGAAACTGTTGCAGTAGCTGCAAGTCCTGTTCCTGGATCGTCTGTAGCATTTGTAAATGTTATTGCTGGAGCTGAAGAATAACCTGAACCTGCTGCTGTTATTGCAGGTGTAAATCCGTTCATCCATTTACCAGGACTAAATTTCTTATCTGCCATTGACCAACTTGTATCTGTAAAGTTAATCCAATCAACTTCTGAATTAATTAAATGTCCTGAGAAGTCTGTTCCTTTCTTAAATCTGCAACGTCTAATATTAAACATGATGTCTTTATCTTGTTGTGGACTCCATGTTCTATTGTTAGCAGATGTAAACATCATACCTGCGTGTGGTTGTTTTGTAATTCTTTCTGTAGTTCCTTGTTGGTTTTCACCTAGTTGTGCAATCCAAATATTATAACCTTCATCATCGTTCTCTGGTTTAGGAACAAAGCAATATTCTGTATTGTTTCTTAAATATACAGGCTCGTTAAATTTGAACGAAGTTGGAACGAATGTAGTATTACCACCACTTTCTGTTGATGTATTAATCTCATTAGGTTGTAGATATTTACTACCGCCAGGAACAATCCTAGGTCCTGGAACACCATTAACTACTTCTCTTATTTGTAAGTCTACACCATTTGTTCCTGATGATGGTTTTGTTTTAAAGTATAGTAATATATCACTAATGAATAAACCGCCGTCTACACCTTCTACTCTAAATGTTTGTCCTAATGGGTCTCCCATTCTAAATCCTGACCAATCAAAGTCAAAATCCCAGTCAAATGCTGTAATAGGATCTGGAACTACTACCGGAGGAGGAGGGGGATCAGGTATAGGAGCAGGTGTAAATAAAGGTATTGGAATCGTTGGCCACATAATATCTATAGGAGGAATCTCTACTGGAGGAACCTCTACTACTTCTCTAACTACTTCACCAGGAACACCTGGGCTACCTGTTTCACCTGAAGGTCCTGCTGGGCCTGAAGCACCTACTGGTCCTACTGGTCCAGGACTTCCTACTGGTCCTGGAGGTCCTATAATTTCTATAGTTTCTTGTATGATTACAGGAGCAGGTGGTGGAGGCATAGGTGTTCCTGTGCCTATTGAAATGTCTGTGGAAACATCTGTAACCACTCTGCTGTCTGTAAACTGTGTAGAATTAACCGATGCAGTTTTTAATGATATTATTGTGTCTTGTGTTTTTTGTCTTAGTCCTGAGGACTCATAATTTGTAACTGCTGATGTTGTAGATGCAGTCTCTTTATTTGTAGAACTGTCTGTAAGTTTAAATGCCTTAACACCTGTTCTAAATCTACCTTCAGGTATTAAGAAATTACCTTGAACTCTTCCATCTGAATCTGTTGTAAGGGCGCCTCCTAATGAACCTTGTAAAGGTGTAACGTTTGCTGATATGTCTTCTCCATCAAAGAATGGATAGACTCTTGTGTTTGGTTTTAGTCTTGTAGCGATAAACACTACTGCTCTTGATCTCATAAACGGAGCAATGGATACATCTACTACTTTTTCTCCTAAGCTCTGTTCTTCTGTATTAGCACTGATATCAATGCTAGTTCCTTGTCGGGTTTGTGCCTGCTCTGTCGTAACAGTTGTAAATAATGAATTATTACTTGTTCCTGAACCACTACTGTTTCTACCAAATGTATTTAATTCTTGTGTTTGTGTAGAAACTACGTTTGCTGCACCTGTGTTTTCCCATGAGCCCCATTGTGTTCCCCAAGCATTTGACATGTTTTCCCATGCGTCATAGTTACCATCAAAGTTTTTAGTAACTGCTGGCTGAACATCTGTAGCAACAAAGTTATCTACATCAGGTGTTAGGACTATATCTCCATAGTAATGGAATAGTAATTCTTTAACTAGATTTTCTGTTTGTGATGCTTTATTTTGAACCACATAGTTTACTACTTCATATGGTAGTGTAATTGCTGCTCCTGTTCTTACAAGTTTTGTAAGTTCTGAAGGATTACCTATATCTGTATGTGGCCTTAATGATATGTTTTCCATATCAAAGAAAGGTCTAGCATGTTTCTTTTTAGGGTCAATTGATATCTTATAGTCTGGGTCTAATACAGCTCCTACATTATGACCTGTCATTTGGTCAACTAAGATACCATTTTTAAATCTGTCTGTGCCACTAGAGTTTACTATTGTTTGTTCTTTTGCGTATGTTTCTAATAAATTAAGTGATGCGTAATACTCTAGGTTTTTAATTCTATTTTCTAATCCACCAATATCTCTCATTGTAAAACGTTTGAAAGATAACTGTTGAACTTTAATAGCGTAGTCTGGTCTACCTACTTCTCTAGCTCTGTCTGCTGCTAAACAAGGATACGGAGGCAAGTCTATAGTTGCCATTGTCATACATTTTTCAGGTTCTGCTGGTAAAACAGGATTGTCTGAGTATGGACCTTCTACTTGTCTAATCTCTCCATCAAAGTCTAATATAACTCTTAATTTTTTACCTTGATATCGAATGTAATCTGTTGTAAATGTTTTAATAGGAACAGGGTTTGTAAGTCCATTACCTGGCCTATCTACTGATTCGTTTATATCTGGATTACTTACTAAACTTCCTATTACACTACCGTCTGTAGGTGTAACTGTATCTAACATTCTAGGACGGAAGTCTAAAGAATCTCTTAAATCAAAGTCTCCATGTTGTGAAGATCTATATACTGGAATTTCTTCTGTTCTAATTGTAGATGCTGCTGGACTTGCAGTATCATCTACTGGATAACTATCTACAATACTGAACGTTGCTTCTGTAACTGTTTGTGAGAAGTATGAAAACTTAACTAACAGATAATCATATGTTGAAAGATTAAGTGTGCTAGTTCCTTTCTTAATAATTTTAGCATGTCCTACTGCATTGTCTTTTTGTCCGTTATCAAATCTAAAATCGTTTGTTACATCTATACCATCTGTTAATGCTGTAAATGCTGATGTATGTGCTCTAACTTCTTTTAATTTAAATCCATCAGAAACACCTAGTGAATATTCTCCACTTGTTGATGCAGGGTGTGTATTTGTATTAATTGTAACATACTTGTCGTCTTGTAAGGCTTTAGCAATAGGTGCTGCGTCTGTTTTAAGAACATTTACATATATTCTAACATCATCAGAACCAGCACCAATAGTTATACCGCCACCTGCTAATGTAATTGTCATGGATTGTGAACCTGACAATGTAACTGCTGCTGCGTCTATATCAATTAAATCTCCAGGTGCAATTGTGTTTGTTGCACCATCTACAAATCCACCTTTAGACACCATAACAATATTTGCTAATTTAATTGTGTCTGTTAATTGTGAACCTGAAGTGTCATAAGGAAATGTTTCATCTCCTGAAAGTGTAATTGTAACTGCGCCTGTTCCCGATGTTAAAGATACATCAAATTCTTTTGTATATTGGAAACTGTGATCGTATGTGCTACCTGCGTCTGCTTTTAATGTTTTAACATTACTATTAGGTAAAGCAAATAACATCTTATTAGCAGATGCTTCTTTTATTTCTGATTTGCCACCTGCATTTAAAACAACATCTGCTGTTCCATCTATAACACCATCTTCAAATCTTATACCTTTAATAGTTTCTGAATTACTAGCTGTTAAGTTAATATCATATAGATAAAGTCTGTAAACAGCTGCCACTCCCATAATACCTGAGCCTGCTGTTCCACTTTCATATGATATATGCCTTGCCTTTGCTGTTCCTATTTTATTACCTTGTGCAACTGCATTGTTTGCTTGTGCTGTGTCATATAAGTCTACAGTTCCACCGCCATCAATATCCCATATACCTCTTACTTTGTTTATTTGTAAGTAATTTCCAAATGATGTTGAAATTGGAACACCTTCTAATGTTTGTGTTCCTGATGCTTTTCTAATAATTGTGTTTCTTGTTTGGTTAAGTGTTCTTTTAAAACCACCTACATAAGCAACACCTGGTGATGTTCCTATAACAAGACCTTCTCTATTACCGCCTTGTGCTGTGGTAAATACACCATTGTTTGTTCCGCTATTGAAGTGTTCTCTAACACCTACTGTCATTCCTTTTACAACATAGTTACCTGACTCGTCGTATGTTCTGTTTGCTAATATGTCTCCTAATCCTGCTAAAGGATTATCTACGACTCTGTTGTAGAATTGACCACCATCTTTTACTTGATAATATAAGTAAAAGTTTTCTGGAATTGTTTCGTCCATTGCTAAGGACTTTAGACTTACAACAAGTTTTAACCTATCTGCTCCAGGTGCGTTATAGTTAAACGAACCTTGTGCTGGGTCAAGTAATGTTGCGTCTGTAGCAGATGTTTGTGCTGTTTCTGTTACTAAGAAACCTACCTTTCTATCTGCTCTTTGTGAAAATCTATCTTGTAAACATGAAATTTTATCTGTTCTAATAAAATTACCTCTGGCAAATATTAGTCCAGGGTCTAGTATAAGTTCTTTTGTTCTACCTGCGTGTGCTGTTCTAGATGTTACCGTATTCTGTGATGCTACGACAAAGGTCTTACCATTTCTGCCTGCGTCTGTAGAAGCAACTGTTAATGTTTCTCCACCTTGGAATGTTGTATAACTTGTGGCTGAATTTTTATAGTTACCATAAAGTTGTTTTGTTAAAGGTGCTGCTGCGTTTGTTCCTGTTTCAACAGCTGTAATTTCTAATGTAAGTCCTGATGTTCCGCCTGTTACTGTATCTCCTACATAATTTGCTAGTGTAGAATTATCTACTGCTAATGCAGGACTACTTGCATCTGTGTCTAATATCTTGACCCAGTCCCTAACTATTAATTGTTCTGCACACCCTGTTACTACTGCTCCTTCTTGTAATACAAAACCGAAACCTTCTTTCATTTGGTTTTGTAAGACAGTCTGTAATTGCGTAAGTTCTCTAGCCTGAACTGCTACGCCTGGTTTAAATAATACTCTATGATAGTCCTTACTTGAACTAAAATCGTCGTAGTATGGTGATGCGTTTAAATTTAATGCCATTTGTTAAAACCTAATCAATGCCTTTACTTGTTCTACTTGGTCCTCTGATCTTGTAACAGGTGATCTATTATCTAGATATATTATTTCTCCTGTTGCATTGTCTACTTCTGGACTTGTTACACTATTTATACTCAAGCTCGTGATGTTTTGAGTAGTATTTGTTAAAGTAGATGAATTAGTTATTAATGGAATCTTAGCAGTTACATAGATATTATTTCCTGTTGTATCTAATTGTATAACTTGAAACTCTCCTCCATCGTTACTTGTTAATATGTCGTCAACGGCATAATTACCTAGTTGACCTGCTGCCACATTTATTATATGACATGCTGTTCCTGTGTTACTTGTAAATACTGCAGGTGTTCCTCCAGTATCTAACATGTTTTTTACTAAGGCAATCTGTCTAAAGTCGTTGCCTAATATTAAATCTAGGTTATCATTATCTGAAAATGATACTGTAAGTCCTAGATTATGTGCAAACAATTCTCTTGTTGCGTTTGATCCGTGTCCACCTTGTGGACTTATAATTGCTCTTGCTACTCCATTTTGTCCTGGTGCTGATGTGTTTGTAATAATTATATCAGCATATGAATAACCTGAACCTGGATTTGTAACTCTTATACTTGTAATAGCTCCTGTAGCACTATTTACATAAGCACTTGCTTCTGCTCCTGTGCCATCTCCTACTACTGAGACATTAATATCTCCTTCTATGTAGTCTTGACCAGCTGTTGTAACAATAACTCTATCTACTGTTCCACTTACTGCTGCTCCTTCTACAGCACTTTGTAATGCTGGAAGAGAATCTGCGTCTCCTAAATTTACTGTTGCTGCTGCTCCTGAACCGCCACCGCCTACGAATGTGGCAAAGCAAAAACTGTAACCTGAGCCTGATGAATTAATTGTAACACCAGTAACTGCACCTCCACTTACTGTAGCTGTGCCTGCTGCTCCTGTTCCATCTCCTGCTAAAACGACAGTAGGGACACCTGTAAAGCCTGTCCCTCCTGCGTCTATTGTAACGCTATCAACTTCTCCATTCACATCATGTGTTGGATTACCTGTAAGTTTCCTAACAGGTATAAAGTCGGCGTCTAAAAATTTGTTTTGATCTGAGGCGGATATTTGAAACATAAATTTCCAATTATATCCGTCCGATAATTCAAAAACACTTGTTCCTGTGCTAGTTGGTTTATTTTGTGAAGTAGCATTAGAGTTATTAGATATACATTTATATACCTTAAACTCATCTGTCATCACATAATAATTAGCAGTAGATAAACTTATAGCCTGAGAATATGCTTTATTTGTAGATGAATAAGTATCATCATACTCGTCATATATTTCTCCCTGTGTCCAATTTATACGTCTTGCCAGCATACAAATATCTGCTGAGTCAATCCTTTGTGTGAACATCAAGCTACGTCTAAATTCTGCTATGTAACTATCAGAGTCAACAGGGACTTCCGGAACAGTATCATCTGTCCACGGATTAGTCCTGCCGATTGCAAAGTGGAAATAGTCGTTATTATTCCTAATATCTCTTAGGAATGAACGAGCCAATTCCACTCTACCTAATGTTCTTAAAACTAGCGCCATTAACTTTTCCTATTAAGAAATAGTTACTGTCCAAGTAATTGTCATTGAATCACTTGCACCTTTGTTTACGACTGAAAATACAGTCCTACAAAGTAGAGTTCCACCTGAAGCACCATTTAAAATACCTGCTTCTGTAATAGCTCCTGTTCCTGTTCCTGCTGCAAATGATGCAACATAAGCAACAGCGTTACTTGTTACGGTGGTTGAAGTTAGGGCTTGCCTAGCTGCCTCTGAACCTAGAGCAGTATTCCCAGCAGCTGCTGCTGTTGAGCCTGTTCCAATAGCCATGTGAGACATAGCTGTAGCAGACGCGTCCTTCATTCTAGATGCAATGTAGTCAAGTCCGGTATCTACAACCAAGTTTTTTACTTCTTGTTTTTGTTTTAGATTGCCGTCTTTGTCTTTGACTTCAATTGTGAGCTTACCTAATGCTCTGCTTTCATCTTTCTTAAACATTTTTGTCTCCTATTATGTTTATGTAAATGTCCAACCTGTTCCTACATAGTCCTCCGCACAATATAGCGGGTCCCAGTAATCCTGCATGGAGCCAACACCTGAGTCATCAGTTGAACTACCATCTGTAGCTACTTTACTTAATGACTTGACTGCTGCCTCTGTTGCAGTTTCGGTTTCTGTTATTCCTTTACTTGTATTTATACTGTTTACAGAATCCGTTGCTGATTTTGAGTTAGAAACTCCTAAATTATTTGTTTTAACAACGGCATCTGAAATTGTTGCACTATTAGATAGTGTCTTACTATAAGCAATCGCCGGACTATCTGTGTTCGACGTTGCATTTGTTAGAATTTTACCTATAGCCTTAGCATGAGATTCTGTATTAGAAGTAGTATCTGTGTATGCAACACTTAATACTAATGCTGGAGAATCTTGTGCCATTCCGCTATCTGAGAAACTTCTACTAAAGTTTATGCTCA
>Ga0163180_10000409_pt1 | contig 25025 bp, 15 predicted proteins | sample AtlANTMetagenome_2_FD_109647 | JGI IMG/M metagenome (GOLD analysis project Ga0163180, IMG submission 109647) | Marine eukaryotic phytoplankton communities from the Atlantic Ocean - Atlantic ANT 4 Metagenome | ecosystem: Environmental > Aquatic > Marine > Oceanic | place: North Atlantic Ocean...
GTCCTCCTCCTCCTCCTCCTCCTCCTATGGTTGATGGTTTCATCATCATCGTCCGAATTTGACTCTCGTCGTTTTGTGGGAGTATCGTCGTCGTCGTCGTCAAACCGCGCGTTTTGTTCTGGACACACGACGACGGAGAGAGAGAGGGAACACGGAGAGAAAGAAATGCACCCCGCGAAAGCTCGAAAAGGAAGAGACGACTTGCTCGTTAAAAAGCGATATATAAAAGGAGGACAGACCGATTAAAAGGGAATTTTTCTTTAGATATATAAGAGATGATTTAGGGTTTTATACATATCTAGGGTTTAGTTTACTCATCTCCCCTCTATATAAAAGGAGAGAGCGCATAGAAAACGGAGCGACAGAAGAAAGACACATGATGAGAGCCTCCCCGTCGTCGCTGGACGGATGGTCGGGGCACCGAACGACGACGAGGACGACGAAAGCCGCCGCCCCGACGAGGCGTTCGAGAAGCTTTACGGAGAGACAGCACCATCGTCGTGGCGTGGTGCGCTCGGGGACATTTTCTTCTTCGCAAAGCGGGACCCACAAAGACGAAAAAGATAGATACGGGAAGAAAACGTTGTCGATTGTGCCTGTCGAGCGACGACGCGCGACGAGCGCGAAAGCGTCTGCGGGTGGGACGAGCGAGGAGATGGAAAAGACGACGGACGAGACGACGACAGAGGCGAACGCGAAGCGGAAGAGCACAGGCGCGACCCCTTTGTTAGTCGTGAACTTGGAAAAAGGAACCGTGAAAATGGCTAAAAATCGAAAGAAAGACAAGGCAAAGTTGCAAGGCGTGCTCGCGACGGCGGTGAAACGATCGGAGGTGAAATTAACAGACATGGGATCGGCGAAAATAGGCCCACTCGACGAGGATGATTGCATGGACGCGACGAATTTAGTCATGGATTTGTTCTTCAAAGTAAGACCTCAAGATTTTTTAGCGAGGAAGAGGTTGGCGAAGGCGCAGTCGGATCGAGTGTACGCCGGGTTGTTGGACGGCGTACAAAATGCTACTGATAGAGTGTTGATTGCGGCTAAAGTTGGGTCGAATTTGGTTGGTATCGCTGAAGTGTCGTTACCAAATGGCGATAGGTTTGGTGCGGAGAGTTACAGACCGAAAGCGCCAGCGGATAAACCGTATTTATCGGACGTCGCCGTGGCGAAGACGCAACGAGGGAGAGGGATCGGTAAAGCTTTGGTGTTAGCCGCGGAGGAGACGATGAGAGAGATGGGCGAGACGGTGATGTATACGCACACGAAGGTCGATAATGAAGGGGCACAAAAGTTGTTCGAGAAGTGTGGGTACTCGGAGCCGGATTGGGCGAAGAAAGGGTTGACGCAAGCTCAAATCGCGCAGAGAAGTACCGAGTGGAATCCGTTCGCCGCCGTCGGATTGGTTGAGGTGGGGCACTTCATGTTGGAGAAACCGTTGGCTCCATGAGACATTTTCTATTAGCGAGCGCGAGCTTTATCAATACAAATACTATGCTCGAAAGCAAAATCTACGTGTGCTACCGTTTCGTCTTCTTTTTTTTCTTTTTTTCTTTCTTCTCTTTCTTCTCTTTCCGTTTCCCAAGAGTAAATTCCTTGGCGGCATCATATTTTAACCTCAATGCGTGAATCACGCACGACCCAGCGCCGGTTTTACGAAAGTCCGGGTGCAAGTTGGATACGGGGACCTCCGCGCGATCGAAATCGTCCTTCGTTGCTTCGGTGTAGAACGTCGTTTCTGCTAACGGGTGACCAGCAGGATACCGGCGAACGTTGCCGATGAGAATCAACGTCTCTCTTCCAGCCAAACTTTTCATCGTGTCTACGAACGCTTTCCATTTACTCGTATCGTTGCCGTAAACAACGTCCGAGGCGAGGATAAAATCTGGATGCCTAGTTAGCTCGAGAATCTCCCGGGCCTCGCCAACGCCCCAGACGAGTTTCTTCGTCGACGACCCTTCTCCGGCGTTCTTCCTCATGTTCTTCTTGAGGAGCGAGAGGACGTCGTCGTCGCCTGTGAATGAAATCGAATGAGAAACCCAATAATGTCAGTCATAAAACTCGATCACTCAAAAGAACTGGAAGAAATGCATGCAAAAATGTACGAGAGCTACTATCAGACGCATCCGTGGCAAATTGAAGGATGTTGTCAGCGAAACTCCCCGGTGACTTTTCAGTCAACTCTTTTGTACGCTCTCTCTGAAACTCAACGGCCACGAAATAAGACCTGTCGAGGGATTAACCGGAGCGAAAAGGAAGAACGATAAAACGAGACTTATTAAAGCGAACGAAAGAGAAAGATACGCACCGTCGGTTGCGATGACATTTGCGCCAAGTTTCGAAGCCACTATAGAAGGCAACCCAAGCCCGGCGCCAAGCTCGACGCCTACTCTTCCTTTACCGAAGAATTTGTCACGCGCGTCCGTATTAGGTGTGATGAACCCATCTTCTCCAAGTTTTGCCCATTTCGTATCCTTGCTGCAAAATTCGTACAAAGAAACGGTTGAAATTCTCGATATCCATTCAGCGAGGACTCTCGAACCTTCCCAAAGAGCCACGCCAGTGTTTTGGCGTCCAAAACCGCCGCACGAATCGTCTACTCTGTCAGTTTGCTTGGACGCGTCGTTCGATGGCGTCGCTGAACGTAGCTTAAGCTCTGAATTGCCAACTAACCCGAGCGCTGGGAAAGAAATCTTAATCGTTCTTTTTGAGTGGAGAAGTTCGCTCAATTTTTCGTACTTGTGAATGTCTCCTCCAGCTCTTTCGAAAGCACCGAGAAATTTAAGCAATTCTTGAGCATTAAACGTGCCCAAAATTTCTGCAGCCCGTTTGGCGATTATCTTCAAAACCTTCTCAGGCGTATGCAGGCGTTTTGAAAACGCTTCCATAACGTTTGCGAGATCTCGTGCGTTGAATTTGTCGATACATGTTTTTTCGCGCAAGTCTTTGTGCGCGGATTCAAAGATGTCTTTCGCCCTTTCGTTCGTGGCGACATCGGGAATGCCGAATGAAAAGGCCCATAGAATCATAGAAAACGATCGCGCATCGGTCTTATTCTTGAAATATGACGACGATGAAGAAGATGCGTTGCTGAAGTGCGTTTTCGAAAAGAGCTCAAACATAGATTTGATTCCGGTATCCTCGTAACCAACAACGTCGCCGATTTTCGCGAGTGACCAAAGAATGGTAGACGCCTGTCGCCCGTTCATATTTGCGATGCTGTTTGACTGTTCGAGTCCATTTAATATATCATTTATGAACATCTTTTGTTTATCTGCGATTTTCACCAACAGTTTCGGAAGCTTTGCGAGTGCCCACAAGACGTTCGCGATTAATCCAACCTTACTGGTTTCGTTGTCGTCGTCGTCGTCGTTCTCATTACCAATATTTTCCGTGTACGACGCAATTGATCTCGTAAAAAATTGACAGGTTTCGAACGCCAATTCGTCGTCCTCGTCGTCTTCATTATCAATACTGTTACTATCGTTTATTAAACCGACACCTACCATTACCATCGACAGCTCGTGCACGTTCATATTCTTCAAAACACTCCTCGTCAACGTTTTCAACTTGAACAAAAATTTGGAATCTTCTGCGCACTGGTTGACTTTCGCGAACGCTAAAAAAGTATTTGCGACGTGCCTAGATTCAAACCGACCTTTTATGGTCTCCGATATGAGCATATTCTTCAAATCGTGCGCCATTTTGTTTACTAAAACCTCTCTTCCGTTATTATCGTCTTGTGCCGCTTCGTTGAACTTTGCCATCGCCCACGCTATGTTGGCGAATTCCTGCGCGTTGAATCGTTTCGTTGGAGGCCCAGAAGTTCCCATCTCTACCGCATTCGCTATACTTTTGTTTAAGTCGCTTTCTTCGTCGACTATCCAAACCATTCGTACCATCGTTATCTTCGCCAGTGACCAACACACATTCGATATACCTTGCGTTGTCCATTCGTTACGAAAATTGGATGTCGCAAACATTCTTTGTAAAGGCTCCTGCATTCGAATAATTGCCTCGTCAACACAACTGTTCCCATCTCTTCTTTTAGCGTCACCACAAATCTTCGCCGATGCCCAGAACAAATTCGAAATCTCTTGCGCTCCGAACACGGTGTTCCTCCTTCTCTCGAGCACCAAATTCGCAATCGTTTCCAAAACACGCGCCGTCTCTTCTTCCAGCCCGTCGACTCGAATCAATCGCATTTTCCCCACGGCCCATAAAATCGAGCTCAAATGTCTCGGTTCCAGTTGGTTCGTATTCGAGCGGAGTAAATTTTTGCATCTTTTCAGCAAAGTTCGCAGCGTTTCTTCTTCATGCCCGGCGGCTGTCGAGACGCGAAGATGCGTTTTCGCTAAACGAGAAAACGCCGTGGAGGCGTTGATGATGTTGAATTGGTGGCTCGATTTTTCGATCACGCGAAGAATATGCGCCGGCGACGAAGAATTCGACGAGCACAGGTCTTTGTTGATCCGCTGGTTCGCGGACATCGAGCTCTCGTCTTCTCGTCTTCATGCGTCGTTTTTTTTAGAAGAACTGGGGAAAAAATGCTTCCGATTTTCTCCAAAAAAGAAGTGCTCTCCTCGGAAGGAAGGTTCTTCACCGTCGTCATCGGAACACGCTCTCTCGAACGCCACCACGTCGAAACAAGATGTTGACGTCGATGCCATTACCCTCGCGCGCGACTGCTGCGGCGAAATATTCCTCCGCGTCTTCGAGAAAGACGTTTGGAAACGCCAACCGATCGAATGCGTCAGCATTTAACAACAGAAACTTAGCAGCAGCGCGCAACGCATCTAGAAAGAGCAGAGGGCAACTCGTCGTGTCGAACGGTCTCTTCGGTCTCGGTTTGCCGGAAATTGTCGTCATCGGCGGCGTGACCGCGTTACTTTTCGGTCCGAGTAAACTTCCAGAGCTTGGGAAATCGTTGGGGAAAACCGTGAAGAGTTTTCAGTCAGCCGCGAACGAGTTCAACGAGGAGTTGAAAAAGGAAGTGGACGAGGGCAACAAGGACGGAGAGGAGACGAAGAAAGAAGAAGAATAAGTCATATCATCACTCTTTTCGAGTGGTGCGCTTCGCGCGCACACGTCTTCATTGTTTTAATACTACCCAAAGGTAAAAGTACATTTATTGGATACTGGTGGAGATATACACGCAGCACCCAAGATATGGTCAAATAAAAAATCTTCGTTCGCGCGTGCGACGCGGGAGTCTCTCTCTCTTTCTGTCTATACGTACACGTGTTATTACAAACCAGCTTTCATCTTCGCTTTTCGCAAAGCAACCGCGGGGCGTTTTTTACCGGACGCGCGTGGCTCTTTCTTTTTCTTTGCCATTGTCTTGCCACTTTTGCTCGCGACTCCTTTGCCGCCTTTTCGCGAGGCATCCGATTTGGCGCTCGCCGTTTTCTTATCAAATTTGGCAACTTTGTTCCCTTTGGCGGATCGACCACCTTCCCATGAATTCAGCTTACGTTTGTTAGTGTTGTACCCGTTACTACTGTTGTTGTTGTTCTTCTTCAAGGTACTCTCTTTCCCGACACGTTCTCTAGATTTCGTGACCTCGTTCCCTCTTTTTGGCGCGACCACGCCAACTTTCGTGATGCGAAGTTCGCGTTTGCCCATCTCAAAGCCGTCCAATAATAACGCGGTTCGCGCGGCTTTTATGGATTTAAACAAAACGAACGCGATACCTTTCCCACTTCTGGTCGTTTTGTCCCGTACTACTCTCACCGCCTCCAACTCCGTCTTTAACTCTTTATACTCTTTGTTCTTGGTGAAAATCTCGATGACTTCCTCGTCGGAAACGTCAAAGGGTAAGTTGCCGACAAAAACAGATTTCGTTCGGTCGTAATTCACGCCACTTTCATCGGCGCTGTTTGATCCCATGCCTCCATTTTTACTCGATTTGGCGGCAAAATCTACTCTCAGAGTATTCCCGCGAAACTTTTGCATGTTGCCCTTCTTCACGGCCCTTTCGCAATCCTTCTCTCGTTTCCACACTATGTACGCGTTACACCCACTCTTAGATGAGTCGTTGATAGCCCCATTATTCTCGATACCACCTTGTTTTTTGTTGCCTAATGAACTCAAAATCTTTGCTCGAATAGGTACCTTCGCGTCCTTCTCGTCGACGCTCTTTCTCAGCGGCACCGAGCGAATGCGCGCCGAAACCACTTCCGCGCTCTTCGCTTTCGACCCGAACAGTTGCTTAAAAAATGCAACCAGCTCTTTCGGTTTCGTTTTCATTGGCACGTTTCCGACGAATATCGTCCTCTTCAGTTCCTCTCGTTGGTCTTCCTCCGATTTGGTATTCGACGCAGACGCGCCTTTGCTATTCAGAGTCCTCCTTTGTATGCCTCCCTTCCACCCGTCGTTGTCCTCGTCCGTGAGCTCTCCGTTCACATCCGTTTCTTCTTTCGTTTCTGCGGTCACGCTCTTATCGCGTCGTCGCGCAGTATTCCTTCCTTCTTCTTCTTCTTCTTCTTCTTCTTTCCTCTCCTTCGACGCGTTCTGCGCGCGTTTCATCGCCGCCAGCAGTCGCGCATTCTCGACTTTTTTCTTCTTCTTCCCGACACCACAATCGACCTTCGGCGGCGGCACGGCTTTCAAAGTCTCTTTGTCCTCTTTCGAAAAGAACGACGACGACGTGCTGAACAGAGGGTATTTGTTCGGGTCGATTTTCACCACGCCGTCGAAGATGCCCATGACGACGACGATCGCCGACCGACCGACTGCACAAAGTAAAGCGCTCTTCTTTGCGCTTTGTTGTTCCACAAGCGGCACAAAAGAGGAGGAGGAAAACAATTAATTAATGGGGAAAAAGTCGAGAGAAAATGCCCTCATAAAAAACACCTACTCAACGCGCTTTTGTTTGGGGGGGGCCTCTTCGCGACCCGAACGACGAGCGATTTTCCTGGAAAGCCAACAAAAACCGTCATGAGCAAAAAAACGAGCAGCTAAACGACAAGGGAGCTCGACGAGAGAGAGAGAGAGAGGGAGAGTTTTTGCGAGCGATGTCATCGAATGGTCATCGTCTTCATCATCATCATTCGGAGGACCGTCAGTTCAAAGATCGAGTCTCGACGTTACTCGCGGAGTATTTCGTTCACACGGACGCGGAGGAGTTCGTGAACTCGCTGGAAGAGCTGTACCAATGGCGCGTGCGGTCGAATTTCGGGGAGACGGTGGTGGCCAAAGCGATCGGTCTGAGCCTGGATCGAGGGATGAAGGAACGAGAGATGTGCGCGAGACTGTTGGAACGATTGGCGTTCGTTAAAAAGGAAGGAGAGGACGATGGAAGGAGAGGACGAGGAGAAGGAGAAGAAGACGCGACGGACGACGACGGGAAGGAAGGAAAAGATCAAAATTTCTTTTTCCCACCGGAAGCGTTCGAAAACGCGTTCGATTATCTTCTATCTATGTTAGCAGACGTGGAAATTGATGTCCCGACAGCCATGGAGGATATCTCGAGATTCCTCGCGCGAGCGGTGATTGACGACGTGGTATCGGTGACGTATTTAGAGGCGTGTTTGTCGAGACCGTCGGAGATTTCTGCGAGAGGGTGCGAGTGTGCGAGGAAAGGGAAGGAGCTGTTGGAACAACCCGGCGGAGACGTGGTCTTGAGATCGATTTGGGGTGGTGAGGGGTTGTGCGAAAACCGAGCGGACGTGATAAGAGAACGCGTGAAAAGGTTGACGTACGAATATTTTCAATCGTTGGATTGTAAGGAATGCTCGAGGAATTTGAGGGCGTTGAATATGTCCTATTATCATCACGAGTTTGTGTACCGAATATTATCGGTCGCGATTGAACGAGACGCTATCGATAACTTTGCGTGCGGGAAACAAACGATCGACGTGCTGAAATATTTAGGCAAAGAAGGTGCGGTGAATTCGAGTCAGATGGCGAAAGGATTCGCACGGACGGCGATTCGATTGAGAGAGTTGGCGTTGGATTACCCAAACGCCCCGGAAACGTTCGAACGTTTAGCAGAAATGGCAAGATCGAGAGGCTTGTTACCGACAGGATTGAGTACGTGGGCAACTTTGAAAACGAGGAATGTGAGTTCGCACGCGAAAAAATTGGGATTACGAAAACAACTTTTACGGCTAGACTCAGCGGAAGATTTGTTGGCTCTGGCGCACGCGAATCGACGGAGGTATACTCAGTCGCATTTAGGTGTTGGTATTGATGGTAGTGCATCGCAAATAGCTGCACAAACGAGAGGTGAGCACCTGTCTCCATCCTCGCAGACGTCTCGAGAACGAAAGAACCGAAGAAGAAATAATGTGTTTTCTTCTCCCGTGGCGGCGGCTAATACAGCGTTGCTTTTTGGCGGAGATAACGCGACGAGTGGTGATTCTGGCGAGTCCGACAGTGACAGTCGAAGTCTATCGCAATCTCCCCAACCAATGGCTCTATCACCATCCCGGGATGCCGCACGAAATCGAAGGCGGATGCAAAATAATGCGGTAGATGTGGCGATGCTTCGAGCTAAGCTCGGGTCGTCACATCTCATGCATCGTTCATTGAACGAAACCAGAGGACTGATTGATGACGACGATAGTGAAGAGGCTCCAGCATCACCACGCGCGCGAAGAATAAAACGCAGTATCGAAGCACAGAACGAAAACACGTGGCGAAGGAAATTTTCCTTGAACAAAGAGCACTTGCGTACGCTTCGCGAAATGCGAGCGAGAGATTACCATATCAAACACGTCGCCGAAGGGACGACGTTAAAGATGCGGCGTAGAAACAACGCCATGTATTATGCAAAATCAAACGAAAAAGCGACTACTATGATGGGTAACAAACCATTTTTACGACGCTCACACTCCGCCCCGGGTGGTCTTCGTGAACTCGACGAACTCGCCAGTTTCGTCAGCGACGTCGGTAAAGTCCACGATTACTTACCTTTCAATGACCGATACGAAGTTGGTGAAACCATGGGTAAAGGTGGATTCGCCGTCGTGAGAAAAGCTCGACACAAAGAGTCCAACGAAATCATTGCAGTCAAAACAATCTCGATTAAAGAGATGGACGACGATTCCAAAAAGTCGAACGGATCCTCAGATGAAGATTCAGACGAAGACAACGACGGCAGCGATAGCAGCGACTCGGATGAATTTGAAGCGATGACTACGGAAGAAGTTTTAAACGAGCTTGCGTTAATGCAACGCCTTTCCAGCCACCCACACATTGTCACCATCCGCGAATTCTTCACGGAGCAAAACGGCGCGGTCATTCACGTCGTGATGGATTTGTTGAAGGGTCAAGAGCTGGAAGACGCAGTCACGGAACAGCCTAACGGTCGATTTCCTGAACCTGTCGCGAAAAAGATAATGCATCAACTTCTTGACGCCGTCGCTTTCATGCATACGAAAGGTGTCATACATCGTGATTTGAAACTGGAGAATATCGTGTTGAAAGAAAAGGACGATTACGACACCGTGACGATTGTTGATTTCGGTTTAGCAAAAGTTTTACGTACCAGGCAAACGTCTGCTGGCGTGGACGGAACTGTCGCGTATGTCTCTCCCGAAGCCTTATTACAAGGCACGTACGGTCAAGGTGTGGACGTGTGGGCATGTGGCATCGCGTTGTTCGTTTTACTCTCCGGAGAATGGCCGTTTGAGGACGAGGACGAGGACGAGTTGATTGAACTAATTTGCGAAGCGAATATTGATTACTTCTTGTTTGATTTTAGCGGCGTTTCGGAAACTGCAAAAGATCTCTTGAATGGGTTGTTGGAGCCGAATCCCAGGAGACGCTTACCCGCTGCTGCAGCGCTCGAACACAAGTGGTTTAATCCGGTGCACGAAAAGAACGATTCGCAGAGGTTGCGAAGAGTCCACAGGAAGTTGGAAGCATACTCGTACGTTGAGCACCAATTACCTGAAAGAAGGTTTGAAGAGGGCGAATATTTATGCGTCAAAGGTGAACCGTGCGAGGAGGCATTTTTGATCACTAGCGGCGAGTGTATCGTCGAAGAAGGTGAAGAAGATGACGAGACGGTAAACGTGTCCAGATTTCGACGAGCTTCCAATTTGGTCGGAGAAATTGATCCAGATGCGGAAATCTATTCAGTATCGGTCAAGGCAAAAGAAAACACGCGGGCGCTTGTGTTTACTAGAGATGATATTAAATGGGCGAATACACGGGATTATCGCTTGACGCAGGCTTTTAATGACGTCATTCGAGAACGCAGGCGCATTGTTGCGAGATACGAGGCTAAATTGCGCAGCATCACGAAACAAAAAGAGCGTGCGGAAATTCGCCACCAATCGGAGTTCGTTCGCCGCTAACATATTTTATATCATAAAAAACTGTATTGCTATGTATTACACTACTAAAAATGTATACTTGTTGACTCTTCACGGTACTAGTGCTACTTATCCTACTCCTACTAGTTTTTCTAACTCATAAACGTGCCTACGTACAATACTGCAGCGGCGGCGGTTGATCCGGTATCTGTCCAACCACGAAATCTCTCGAGCCGAACGGATCGGCTGAATTAAATTCAGGCGTGAACTGATTTGAGGCTGCTTGGTTTTGTGGTGCTGTTGGTGTTATCGTGACGACTGGCTTTGCAACTGGCACATTTGACGTAAACGCACCGGGCTGCTGCTGGCGCGTTCCCGTTTGCCCAAATCCTCCAAACGTCGGTGTTGAAGGCGGCACGTGTTGAAAACCACCTCCACCACCTCCACCACCACCACCGGCAAAGTAGGGCGTCGTCGTCGTCGCAACTGGCCCTAAATTCCCAAAACCAGACGATGGACCGAACGCCGACTGTTGTTGTTGAATCCCGCCAAACGGAGTGGGAGATGGCACCGCGTCAAACGTCCCGACACTACCAAAAGCACCCGAACTATGATTACTCGTTGGCATCACCCGCTCGTACGCTCTTCCTCCATTACTCGGAGGTACCATGTGAAACTCAATCTTCCTCTCCACCCCGGCCGGTTTCATCGTCCCCGCATCCACTCCGTCGAAGACTTGTTTCAGTTGTGCTTCGGCCATGGATTTCAGCACAGACCGATCGTTCTCTTTCAGCTTCTCGTACTCCCGAAACGTTTCAAACACGCGTCGGTGATCTCCCGTTCTCGCTTTCGTTGCTCCTGCCGCCCATCTGAGTTCTTCGGGCGACGTATCGCCGCCTAACAAGTTGTTTTTGGACGCTCCTGGACCGTAGCTTGTTAATTGCCACAGCGGGAACTCCGAACCGAAATCGTCTCCCAACAGGTCTTTTCGAGGTTGATTCGAGCCTTGCTGATGATGCCCTCGACCTCGACCTCGACCTCGACCGCCGCCACCACCGCCTCGGTGCCACTGATTGGACATCCTTCTTCACCGTTGTTGCGATGGTGTTGGTTTTACGTACGCGCGCGTTTTTGTTGTTTGCGCGTTTGGAAATAAAGAACATGGTAAGTCTTTTCGTTCTTCGAATTTTTCCAATTTGCAGCACAAAAGACACGCGGGGATGATGGTTGAATTAAGCGACGCGACGCGAACGGCGAACGCGGCGATGACGGCGGCGGCGACGACAAGAACGACGACGACGCTCGTGAAATCCTTCGATTTATTCCACGCTCGAGTCGACCGCGCGTTTGAATCCATGGAACGGAAGAGAAGCGCCCCTTTGGAAGGGCATTCTCTTCCTCCGTGGAGAACGAGGAAAGAGTACGAAGTGAAGTTAGGGGTAAACATAGAAGAGGAAGACGACGATGACGACGATAAAGAAGAAGAAGACGCGAGAGACGATTGCTTATTCGGAACGAAAACGGAGACGAGACGATCGATAGGGAAGTGCGATCGATTGGAAAGAGAAGAAGAGTTCGACAGAGACGACATGTTTGCAGTTGGATTTCAAGACAAACAGTTACTCCCGGGAGTAAAACGCGCGAGCGGGACGGAGACGAAAACGGTCGTTCCCGATCACGAGAAGTTTCCATTAAAATACACGAAATACACTTTCGACGAACCGGTGTTAGTTGGCGGAGGAGCCAGTGGTAATGTGGATGAGGAAGAGGAAAGAGGATGGACAAAACGGAAGAAGGAAGATGATGTTGGAAAGGTATCGGACATGGAAGAGGAGGAGGAGGATAAAATGAGAGAAGACGCAGAAGCGACGAGAAAAATAGAGGAGCCTAGAGTAATGCGCGGTACAAAAAATAAAGGAGCAAATAGAATAGATGATCGCAAAAGTAGGAAGAAACCGAAGAGAGTGACGCGGTCGTCGTCGATGGCGTCAAGGAGCGTAGCGGCACAAGAGGCAGAAAATGAAGAATAGAAAACGTACTTTAAATGACACGGCTATAGATATCTAGACTATTATCACGCGTACGTACTCTCGGGGAGAAAATACGTTTCCATCTCCCAATACTTCCCGTGGCCAGTCACGCCTTTCCAATCAATCTTGTCCACTCTGACTGGTTCGAACGTCGTCAACATCCCCGTCATGTCTTTCAATTCTTTCGCTATTAATTTGTTGTACACCATGTGAAAGAACACGTTATCTGGACAAAACCCATTGAAATATGAATAAACGCATCGTTTTCCTTCATCCTTACTCTTTTGAAACAATTTGGGCAAATGCTCGTGAAACTCTCTGATTTCGTTATACGTCTCACCGTAGGTGTCGAAAAAGGCACCGGTAAAGGCGTACTCTTTCGCCAAGTCGTCGATGACATCTTGCCATCGGCCAAACTTTATAATCACATTCTCTTTATCATCCCAACCTGTTCGTTTCATGTGCGCGTACACGTCGGGGTGCGCTTCGATTATCACGTGCGTTTTGGGCTTTAATTCTTGAATGAAACCGTCAATGATCCCAAGTCCGAATCCTACGTTCAAGACGACGGCATCCGATTCCTTACCATGCTCCACATCGCAAATTTTCCTCGCGTGTAGTTTCATCAAAGGCGTTTCCCATTTCATCATCACGGCATCCCCTTGCTCATCGAGCAGCCGATCTTCGTCGTCGTACTTTAACTTTTCCGAAAGATACGACGTATCCGTTTCGTACTCACCTTTCGCGCGCATCTGCTGTCCTAACTGTAATTCGACCTCTACGCCATAGTCCATGAGCAGAGACGCTAACTGAGGATACTTTTGCGCGGCGTATTCTCCAGCGCAGTGACCATCGTCGTCGACGTCGTTCCAAGGCGCGCCAGATGAGAGCAATAACTGGACAACGTCCACATTACCATGCGTTTCGCACGCGTGCATCAATGCTGTTTTCGATGAATTGGAAGTCTTCGCGAGCACGACATCTTCGCCGTAGTCAGAGATGACTTTCTCAACGAGAGACGAGTCATCGGCGTCGATGGCCTGGAACAACGAGGTCACGCCCGCCTCTGAAGAGGGCATGTTTTGATTCGGAGGAGTCAATGCGGCGAGTCTTCCTCGTAAATTAGGTGTGCTGTTCTGTGCTGCAAAGTACTTTGAGGTAAAGTGAGTAGGTATTAAGAGGTATTAGGTATTATGTTGGTCTCCAAAAATGACCACGGGAATGTGTGCATCTACATCTACCGCCGCACTCGCGACGATTGCTACACGCTAAACCTAGCTTTCGTGTCGATTTTAAATTTGCTGTGGTTTCGCTGCATGAGCCACACGAACGCTAAGACTAAAAACATGCTGCCGTATGTCAAGGTTGACACTTTTGGCATTTTTTCTATGTTGCTCAATAACCGCGCGCCTAAAAGGCAGGTATACCAACTCAAAAGTACGGCAGCGACGCCGAGCCAGCGGTGGATGAAACGGAAAATGGGACGTGGAATCCAGTTTCGGATGTTTCCTAATGTCATTTGTACGACGCATAAACCTAACGTTTTTAAGCCGTAGGTGCCGTGAGGTCCCCATGGCGTGGAAAAGCCTCGAAGGTAGAGGATGCCGAAGATGCCAAACAGAGTGCCGTACAGGATAATCGTGCTTAAGGATTTGTGCACGGTGAACCAACCGGTGGCGTTACCTTTACCGTAGCGCGCGATAGACGCCGAAGCTGGCGCGCACACAACCCATAAAATAAACATGCACGCGCCGTGCGCGAGTCTACCATTGGTTCTTCGTTGCATCATTTTTGTCTCTTCCGAAACGCGATCGGAGACTTTCTTTGCTCTTCGTTTCGGGTCGGGTATGTATATGTCTTTGTTCTCACCACCTCTCACCAGTTTATTGTGTAAGCTATTGTGTAAATCCTTCTTTTGCGCGAGTTTGGCTTTATACTGCATTCCGTCTGGATCTTTTGCCGATTGCTTTCTAAACGCCTCGCGAGTGTCCTCTTTTTCTTCATCGCCCTCATCATTCGTCACCGTTGGCGTGTATCCGCCACTCAACGCTGCCCCTAAACTCGGTGCTTTGTTTCCATTTCTGTCTACCTCTCTGATATCCTCCTTAATCAACTTCAACCCGTTCACCCCTCCTCCTCTCGCGCTTCCTCTCTTGTACTCCATCTCGAACGCGTACCACGTTTCGTACTCCTCCACGACCGTCACTCGAAACGTCACGTTCGCCGGAACCTTCGCCGGAACCACCCACGGTAAAACATCTTTAAACTGTCCTCCATTTTTCGAGTGCGACAGATCGTGCGTGACCGCGTATTCGCACATCGGGTGTATTTGCGCTCGTTCCGGCATATCTTTCTTCAACCATTTTCCAATCGGTCGTTCGGTGTTCGAATCGACCGCGTATATCATGAAGCCTTTGTATCGTCTCGCGCTCGAAATCTGGAGCAGCGCGACTGCGCCGGGAACGTTCACCCCTGGTGCGCCCAAGGTGAATTCAATGTCGCCGGATCGCGCGATCGATGGTTTCGACGACGGTAAGCCGTGCAACACCCCGTCGTAGTCGCAACTCCCAGCGCCGGTTGAATACGCGCGCACAAAAACACCCCTTGTATTCCCATTGCGTTTTGACGACGATGAAAACGATCCATCGTCGTCGTCGAAAAGCGAGACGACAAAAGCGAGGCAGAAGAACATTAGGGCAACGACGACACATTTTGTAAATGTTCCGAAAGGTGGTTCGTTTTTCGACCGTCGTCGTTTCTTCGAGTGCCTCGTCGGAGTCGCCATAGAGTAGAGGAGTCAGTCGTCTACGAGGGACTCGTCGTCTCAAAAAAGCGCTCGAAAAGTGAAGAGAGTTGGAAAAAGCGGCAAAAAGAGAGAGACAGAGAGAGAGAGAGAGAGAGAGAGAGAGAGAAAGAGAGATGACGCGGACGCGGGACGCGGACGTCGATACAGAGGAACCCGAAAGTGCAGCAGGAAAGACGGCGGCGACGTCCTCTTGGACGCCGCGGTCGCTGGAGGAGCGCATAAAGAGAGGGGAAGTGCCCGTGCAGGAACAGTACATAAGACGACACGAGACGACGCGAGAACACCACGACCAACGGACGACGAAGAAAGAGGACGGGGTCGTCGGTCGAGAAGGAGACGGAGGAGGAAGGAAAACCTCGGGCGGGTACCAAGAGCGCACGATGAAGATGAAGAAAGCGATGAAGAAAGCGAGGGGAGGGAAAGAGGTAAACGCCATGATGTGCTTCCAATTTCTCAAATCCGGCGGCGGCAAATGCGAGAAAACGAACTGTCGATTTTCGCACGACATCGAACAGTTCATGAAGACCAAAAAGAAAGATTTACCCGGCGTGTGTCCGTTTCCAAGGAAAGAGTGCCCATTCGGATTGGCGTGTCGGTTTTCTGAATCGCACGATGGCGGACGCGGTGAAGTGCCAGACAAGGACAACGACGCGGCGTCGGTTGTGTTGTTTGACGAACCGGTGGCGAATCCGAGGGACGATATGAACGTAGTCACGAACGACGTAAAATTTGCTTTATCGAGAAGAACGTTTGATTTCAGCCGCGCGGATCGTATTTTGAAAGCGATGGGGTTAAGAACGAGTAATGAAGTGAGAGGTGGAGGAGATCATAAGAATAAGAACAACAACAACATTAACAACGGTAGTCATCAAAAGAAAAACAAAAGAATGAAAACGAACGAGAACGAAAACGCCTTCATTGAAAATGCCGACGAATATTCAGACGACGACATCGATGCCAGGCGGTCGATGACGAACAAAGGAAACAACATCATCACTTCAGAACCGGCTTTCGAAGAAGAAGAAGAAGACGAAAACAAAACGGCGTCCGTAGAACAACTGCTCAAACCGAAAGAGAAGAAAAGGATTGATTTTAAAAATAAGTTATATTTAGCGCCGTTAACGACGGTCGGCAATTTACCGTTTCGTCGTTTGTGTAAAACTTTAGGCGCAGATATAACGTGCGGTGAAATGGCTTTAGCAACGAGTTTACTCAAAGGCGATGCGAGAGAGTGGGCATTGGTGCGCCGACACAAATCCGAGGACATATTCGGCGTCCAAATTTGTGGCGGTCATTCGGACTCTTTAGGTAGATGTGTCCAAGCGTTGGATGATACAATCGAATGTGATTTTATCGACATTAACATGGGATGCCCGATTGATTTAATCTGTAATAAAGGCGCTGGGTCGATGTTGCTCGAGAAACCAAAGCGCATGGAAGAACTCGTTCGAAGCTCGAATTTGATTTGTTCCATGCCGTTGACTTTTAAAACGAGGATAGGATATAAAGATGCGTCGAGAGTTGCGCACACGTTCGCCCCGAACATTAGAGAGTGGGGCGCAGCTGCGTTAACGCTACACGGTCGAACGCGAGCGCAAAGATACTCGCGCGAAGCCGATTGGGATTACATTAAAAAAGTTGCCGATGTATCTTCGGTGCCCATCATCGGCAACGGCGATATTTACACCTATCACGATTACGTAGAAAACGTGGTCAAGAACCAAGACGCCATAGACACTTGTATGATTGCTCGAGGGGCACTTGTGAAACCTTGGATATTTACCGAAATCAAAGAACAACGCAACTGGGACATTAGCAGTCACGAGCGGTTCGAGATGTTGAAGAATTTCACCAGATTCGGCTTGGAACATTGGGGATCCGACGAACGTGGCGTTGAACAAACGCGACGATTTCTTTTGGAGTGGATGAGTTTCACACACCGATACACGCCCGTGGGTATATTAGAAACCATCGACGGTCAACTCGCAAACGTTTCCATGACCCAGCGACCTCCCAAATTCGTCGGCCGGGACGACATGGAGACGATGTTAGCCAGCGACGACGCGTCCGTGTGGGTGGATTTGTGCGAGAAATTATTAGGAAAAGCCCCGGACGGTTGGAAGTTTACCCCAAAGCATAAGTCGAACGCGTATCGAACGAACGCTCGCGAGAGCGAAGGAGGCATGGCTTTTGCCGAGGCGAACGGTTGACGACGATCTTTTTGCTCCTCGCGTAATTAATTAAATCTTGTTTGAAAAAAAAGGTCAACATTTTCCCTTCATAAAAAAAAGAGTCGTCGAAATCAATCTCGAATGCGTTTCCAAGCGCATGCATCACCTCCGCGCGTGCCGCCCCCACTGTTGTTTCTGGACGACGGCGACGGTTCCGAGGAAGCACCACCACCACCACCTTCGGGGAGGAGTCTTCCTCGGTCGTCTTTCGAAAGTCCTTCGTCGTCGTCGACGACCACGAAAACGTGTTCTTCTTCTTCTTCTTTTCCCCCAAAATATCGCATGCGACATGCAGTCGGGATCCGGCGCGTCAAAGGTCCCATCGACATGGACCCGCCGCGACGCGTGTTGCGCACGTCCACCACGACCAAGAGCCACTTCGGGAACGAAGAGGAGGAGGAGGGGGAGGACGTCGACGACGAAGAAGAAGAAGAAAAGCACGCCGGCGAGGAGACGGCGAGCGAGATCTCGTCGTTTTCGTCGCCGAATAATGTGAAACCGCCAAATCCGTGGAAAGTGGACGTCCACAGCGAAGCGAACAGAATCTCGTTCGATTTCGCTCGAGCGCGAGACGGCGTGGTGCAGAAGATCGAACAACTGCACAGACAAGCGACGGAAAGGTTTCATCGAACGCATCAAAAACACGATCGAGAGGCGAAACGAATGAAAGAAACCATCGAGAAGTTGGAGAAAGAGGTGCAAAAGAAAACGGAGATTGAGGCGAACGTGGTGGAAAAGGTGAGAACGTTAGGGGAGTTTAGAAGAAACGCGCGGTTCGCGGCGAGGATGTTGAGAGTGTGGAGGGAGAAGACGAGAGAGGCGAACGAGCCAGGGAAGAGGATTCGAGAGAACATAGTATTACGGAGATCGTTTTGCACGTTTAGAAAAAACGCGAAGATTGCGAGAGCGCTGAAGGAGAGAAGGGCGAACGAGTCGTCATACGCGTTCGCGCAAGCGGCTTCCATGAGAAGAGATGGCTTCGGGAGGGCAACACAGAACCATGAAATCGATCAAGATGCAGAAGCGTTGAGAAAACAGTTGGAAATTGCGAATAAAAAGCTCGCGGAAACAGATGCAAGGTCGAGTCAAATGGAACAAACGATGAGACAAGCATTTATGCGAGGTGTTTGCGCGTTGAATTTAGAGGCGATGAAGTTGATGCGCACGGAAGACGGTGCGATCGTCCAAGATGAAAACGAGCAGGACGAGGGTTGTAAAGCACACCAAAGACCCGTATCTCCAGAAACGGTCGTTCGACGCGCGTACGAAAAGGCTGCGAAAATAAATACTAGTGCACATAATGTTTGTTTATGATGATCTAAATTGAATATTTTTATATTCATTACTACACGTGTCGTTTATTATTGCTAATTTCATTTTTTCTTTGTTTTGTTTCTTCTTCATTCGTTTTAGTATATATTTTTATTGTTGTATTTCTTACGTCAAGAGACGAGGGGCGATACCCATGGACATCAACTCCTGGAACATCAATTTACACGCATATGGCAACATAATCTGAACGATACCAGTTCTTTCGTTCGGATTTTTGCAACATTCGAACGTTTGGTTTTTCAAGTTCGCGACAGCAATCAAGCCACACTTTTGACAGACGTGCACGCGGTAGGCGTCCGATTGATCCATCAGACGTTCTTTCAAGAACGCAGCAGAGCCGTGACTGATAATGCAATCGCGTTCCATTTCCCCGAAACGTAAACCACCATCTCGCGAACGACCTTCCATAGGTTGACGAGTTAAAATTTGGACTGGACCTCGGCCGCGAGAGTGAATTTTATCGTCCACCATGTGCTTCAAACGCTGATAATACGTCGGACCGATAAAGATTTGTGCGTCGAGTTTTCTCCCGGTGTGACCATTGTATAATACTTCGTTACCACGCTTTTGGTAACCGCACTGGTGCAACATGTCCGAAATATCTTCCACCGTGACGGGGGCGAACGGCGTGGCGTCGCCTTCTTTGCCCATCATGCAAGCGACTTTGCCCATGACGCACTCGACGAGCTGGCCGATGGTCATTCGAGACGGGATAGCGTGTGGATTTACGATGATATCTGGAGTGATGCCTTGCGCGGTAAAAGGCATGTCCTCTTGCGTGTACGTCATACCGACAGTACCTTTTTGGCCGTGACGAGAGGAAAACTTATCGCCAACTTGTGGAGTACGCACCGACCGAACGCGAATCTTCACGAATCGCAAACCTTGATCGTTTGTAGTTAACAAGACTTGATCGATGATACCGGTTTCGGATGATTTCATGCCCGTGGAGCAATCTCTCTTGGTGAATCGTTTCGATTGAAGCATCGGGTCGTCTTCTGGTAGCGGTGTCGTTTTACCGATGATGATGTCCTCTCCCGAAACGCGCGTTCCAGGGCAAATCAAACCGTCTTCGTCGAGTTTGTCGTACGTGCCGTGGCGCATGCCTAAGCACGAATCGCGATCGGGTTTTTCCAACTCTTCTTTTGCCAACGAACCCATTTTCTTCTCCTCATCTTTGAAGGATCGGTAGTAAATGGAACGAAACAAACCGCGGTCGATGGAAGATTGGTTCATCAACACGGAATCTTCTTGGTTGTAACCAGTGTAGCACATGATAGCAACGACAGCGTTACAACCAGCAGGTAGTTCACGAAAGTGCACGTATTCCATAGCTCTTGTGGTGACTAACGGTTTTTGCGGGTAAAACAACACGTATCCGAGCGTATCCATTCTCGTTTGGTAATTTGTAACGTACATCCCCATCGCTTGCTTACCCATAGCCGATTGGTACGTGTTTCTTGGCGACTGGTTGTGATCGGGAAACGGAATAATCGAAGCACAAATGCCTAGAATCATCGACGGGTGAATTTCACAGTGAGTGTATTTAATATTCAAACCCCGTCCAGCGGCTTCGGCGGTTTGCGCCGCGAGTAAATCCTCGATGGTCATGGAAATCATCGTCGTCTCTTCCTCCTCGGTATCGACGTATTCGATGAATCCAGAGGTGACCAAATCGTTCCAGGTGTACCCGGTGACATCTTTTTCTTGCAAGAGCTCCACGTGCGAACGTTTCATGACCAACTTTTGGTTTTCGACGATGAACAACGGTCGAGTACATCTCCCATAATCCGTCCAAAGTCGCAACTCTCTCAAGCGAATGTCGTGGACTATGCCGCACTCCGTGGTGATGTCGACTTTTCGTCTCAATTCACGCAACGTGCGCACAAGGTCTCCTGGATCTCGATGAACACCAACCCAAACACCATTAACGAAGATTTTCGTCGCGTGTGGAATTACAGAGGGTGAGATTTCTTCGAGATTTTCCATGGTCCACTCTTCGAGAAACTCGAGAATCGGCGCAGACGGAGAACCCACGGAAACCAAAGCCATCAACGAAAGGTTCTTCACAAGACCGACGGCTTGGCCTTCTGGCGTTTCAGCAGGACAAATCATACCCCATAAAGAGTTGTGTAACTGACGCGGCTTGGCAAGTTTACCTTCGCGACCGATTGGCGAGTTGATACGTCTCAAGTGCGATAAAGTCGACGAGAAACTGAGTCTGTTCAAAACTTGTGACACACCCGCTCTGACATCGGCGGCGCCTTGCGCGCCCCAGTTCCCAGTCGCCAGAGAATATTTCAAACCGTGCGTGATTGTTTTCGCTTTCACGGCGAGCGTGAGCGAGATTTCTTTGCCTGAATCTATGCACCGCTGGCAATACAAACGAACGTCCTTCGTAACTTTACGGAAGAGAGAACGGAAGAGTTGCGCGAGCAGAGGGCCACCTAAATCCAAACGCTTATTGCCATAGTGATCTCTGTCATCCTCCTTTCGTCTTCCGAGAGAAACAAGCAACAATCGGTGAATCATATATCCCAAATAATACGCTTTCTTCGTTTCGCAATCTTCTCCGACGCCGACGTGCGGCAACAACTCTTTTTGAAGAATTTCACGTGCGTATTTAATTCTCTTCTCTCTGGCCACACCAACCGCAGAGCCTCTTTTACCGATGTAATCCAACGCGACTGCTTGTGACTGAATCACTTGCGCCTCCTCAATCGAAGGTCGCAATAAATCCATCATTTCGTTGTCGCCGAAATCGTACACGATGTGTTCTAAAATATCCTTATCCGCCACAAAGCCTAACGCTCTGAAAGCGATGAAGATCGGGATATCGGAACGAATGTACGGCAACGTCACGTGTAACGGACCCGGTGAGTTCTTCCCTTGCCCGTGCAATTGCTTCACCACGCACGCCGACGCACCTCGAATACCCGACTCTGGCTGCGAGCGACACTCGGAGACGTACAAAACCTTACTCGGTTGACGCTTCATAAACACGTACACAGAGTTTGCCGCCATTCGTTCTTGCGCGATCAACACCTTTTCAGAACCGTTAATGATGAAATATCCACCTTCATCGTATGGACACTCCCCTAACTCCGTCAACTCCTTATCCGTGTGGTCGTGCAAAGAGCAATACTCCGATCGCAACATAATCGGCACCTTTCCAATAAATACTTTATTAATATCTTCGATTTCTTCGTTAATTTTCTCTCCGCCACCTTCTTCTTCGCTATTTTGAGTTATCGTGGTGATTTTCTTCCGCATATCCACGTACAGCGGTGCCGAATACGTCAAGTTCCTCAATCTCGCCTCTTTCGGGAACAACGTAGACGTCATGCCGTCTGCCTCCGTTACCATCGGTTTCGACAAGTAAATCTGTCCAAACGAAACCGTCACCGTCTTTTTCTCGCTTTCATCCATCTCTTCCCCCGGGACGTGCTGATGTTCCGGAGTTAACTCAAACGTCGACATCTCGTCCACGATTTCCTGCATCGTGTGTTGTATGAATTCATTGAATGAATCCAATTGCTGTCGAACTAATCCTTTCTCCTCGAAAAAAGACGAGATGACCGTCCAGGCATCCTCCTGCGATGAGCGCGTTGGAACAAAAAGAGAGACGCACGATGTCAGCGCCGCGCGCGTTTCATCGAATCGGAATCGAAAACAAAGTCGGAAAGAGAGAGAGAAAAAGAAAATGCGGCGATCGCTCGTCGACACGATTACGTCGCGCATTCACACATCCGCCGCGCTCTCAGACGGCCCGCGCGACGATCCGAGACGCCTCGAGACCGTTCGCGCACCACTGCGCCAAGCATCCCGCCTCTCCCTTTGCGATCACATCGCCGCGCGCATCATCGCGGTTCAGAAACGAGACCCTCGAGATACGCGAAAACGCGACCAAGACGATCGGGGAACACGCTCTACTTTTCGCCAAAAATCGATTCCTATTAGAGAAAGAGAGCGACCAAAAACACGCACCTGGCCAATCTCCTCGTCCTCCTCCGCGACCTCGTCGAACGACATGGTGGTTCAAAGACGATAATAAATTGACGACCGCTCTTCCTCTCGCTCTCGCGCGTTTCGCGAAAGAGACGAGGAAATGGAAAGACCACCTTATAATTTGTGCGGTCAGAACAGGGTTCAAATAATAACAAGCGACTCGAGAGACTCCTCTTTTTTCTCTTGGAAAAAACACACAAAAAAACAAAGAGTTTGAACACAACAGATGTAAAGAAGTATTGTATGTACGTACTAGTATGGGAGTATCTAAAAAAAAAATCTATCGAGGACGAACCTTCCCCGCTCTTCTTCGAATTTCTTTATCGACGGAATCGTTCCCAGCGCCGTACTCGATGGCTTCCAAGTACCTGCGAAGGAGAAACGCGGAACGCGCGGAAAGTAGGCTCGTGCGTTTTGCCCACGCCATTCCCGGGTCGACGAGCGGTTCGAGCGCGTCGTACACGCCTAAAGCGACAAAATGTCGAAACCAATCTAAGATTGGTTCGATGCCCGAACGAAGCAATATGGAAGGAACGAACGTGATGTTGTTTCTCGTCATGGACAGCAACGTTCTCGTTAACGGTTTGAAGCGAATCACGTCTTGCAAAAACGGTTTCAAAACGTCGTCGCCCAGATTTTGCATGACACCGAAATTGATGCGCATCAAATCGTTGATGAAAGTCTTCGAGGACGACAACGGAGACGAGCTACTCCCAACTTGAACGGACATACACCTTTGAAACAACCAAGCGGCGGATAGCGCAGGTTGATACGCGTTTATTGCTCCCAAAGCGTTTTTATCGACAATATCATCTTCCAACGCTTCTGTCAACGCGAGCGATATCCGCGGCAAATGGCGCAACATGCACGCCAAACCGCCAAAGCTGAGAGGAGATTGCATTCCCGAAGCGTCACCAACTTGTAAGACGCGATCGAACTTAGCTTTTAACGGCGAGTTTCGGTACGTGGGGAAGTACCCAAACAACATGCGTTTGAATTCCACATCTTCCAGCGATTTCAAGTTTTGATATTTCGGCATCAAGTTCCAGTAATCGTCCAAAATTCGAGCGATGGAAGGTCTTTCTGGTTTCGCGTCCAGGTAAGAAAACATGTACGTCGTTCGAACGTTCGATTTTTTACCATCGACACTATTCTTATCCAACTCCGCTGGAAACGCTTCCCAAAAATACTGTCTTTCGTCTTCGATATCCGTGCATGTGTAAATCAAGTCCGCGGAGTCGTTCTTCGCCTCGTCGAAACCTTCCGCGCACGTCCCGACGACCACGCACACGCCGTCAGGTTTCTCCCCATTTCTTGCCTGTAACGTAATTGGCGACCTAAATCCCATGGCATCTACGACCAACCTCGTCTCGATCGTTTCTGAACCAATATCTAATCGCGCACACTCGTCGTTAATCGTAACGCCGTTCAAGCACGTCTCTTCTAATACAGTCCCTCCGTTCAATTCGAAATTTGCGCGACACTTTTCAATCAACTTCTTCGGAGACACCCCGCAATTCAACACGTTTTCCGTCACGATTTCATTTTCCTCTTTCTGTTTCTTCCCAGTGCTATCGTAAAACCCACACTTAATCGGATTAAACTCGCCGCATATCACCTCGTCCAAATCTTTCGCCGTCAATACGTTCAACGCGCACAACACCGAAAGTTCTTTCCTCGTCACGTTCCATTCTTGTTCACGCCCTTTTAGTTTCCCTCGTTCGATGACGGCTACGTTTAGTTTCTTTGTGTTTCGTGTGTTTTGTTGTAGCAACGTGGCGGCTAAGAGAATCCCAAGCGTCCCTCCGCACACGACGACGTCAAATTTTCTCGTCCCTTCAAAACACCCATCTTCAAAATCACCAACCGTCGTCGTCGTCGTCGTCGTCGTCTTCACGAATTCTCCTGCTGTTGTCCCTCCTCCGTTTCGAATCTCCGTCCAAACGTCGTCTATTCTTTTCAGTCCCTCTAAACTCGTTTGACCTCCCGCTCCGAGCGCCGCTTTCTTCTCGCCTTTTAGGTCCAGCTCTCCTCCTCGGTCGTCTTCTCTCTTCTCTCTCGCGGCAATCTTTTGCGCGATGTGTGTCGTCGTTTGAGATATAGATACACAATCCTCTTTTCGCGTCGTCTCTGATGAAGCGTTCGTAAAAAGACGACGACTTTTTTTGTTGGTGCTCTTCTTCTTCTTCCTCGTCGTGAGTACGCGAAGATGGCCTCCTCCTCCTCCTCCACGTCCTTCCACTCGCGCGCTCCCCGTCGAAGACGACACTTGGGTCGATGATGGCGTCATGACGACACCCTCTCTCTCCTTCTTCTGTGGCAAAAGAGTGCACATTTAAAAAAAGGGAAAAGA
>Ga0163180_10000410_pt1 | contig 25011 bp, 38 predicted proteins | sample AtlANTMetagenome_2_FD_109647 | JGI IMG/M metagenome (GOLD analysis project Ga0163180, IMG submission 109647) | Marine eukaryotic phytoplankton communities from the Atlantic Ocean - Atlantic ANT 4 Metagenome | ecosystem: Environmental > Aquatic > Marine > Oceanic | place: North Atlantic Ocean...
AGAGGTAGGATCAATACTAACCAACTGGCAATCCTTTGGGAAGAACGATAAGAAAGTTCCATCGTTACCAGCAATGTCACATACAATATCACCTGAGTCAAGTTTGGCATCAGACATGATCTTGTCTGCCTTACCTTTAAGGTGCTTGACCATGCTACCATTCAGTCCAGAACGATACCCATACTCATCTCCATACATTGTAGGAAGATCAAAGGTATGTTCTAACTGTACATGACCACAACCACCTTTAGTCTCATCACACTTAACAAGTGTCAATGGACCTTTGTACATATCAGGATCGATTTCCTTAGGAAAGACACCTGATAGGTATTGATCACCAAGATCTAGAACTACTTCGTAGTGTTCGTTACCGCAGACTCTACACTTGGTTATTTTGTGAAATAATTTCATTGTCCGTAAATACACATGTCTTCAACGAGATCTTTAAAAGATAACTCTGGTTCCCATCCTAAGACTTCTTTTGCCTTAGTAGCATCACCTAGAAGTTGTTCAACTTCTGTTGGGCGGTAGTATTTATCGCTCACTCTGATGATGTCTCTGCCCATAGTGGCACAGTAACCACGCTCTTCTAACCCCTCTCCATGCCAGCGTATTTTGAATCCAAAATAATCTGCTGCATGTTCTACAAACTCTCTTACACTATACATTTTACCAGTAGCCAACACAAAGTCGTCTGGTTTATCATGTTGTGTAATCATCCACATGCCTCGGACATAATCCCTAGCATGTCCCCAGTCTCGTTTAGCATCTATGTTACCCAACACTAACTCGTGCTGCAACCCTGTTGAGATGCGAGAGAGTCCCATTGTAATCTTACGAGTTACAAAGGTCTCACCTCTCCTCTGGGATTCGTGATTGAATAGGATACCATTACTAGCATGGATTCCATATGCCTCACGATAGTTCTTAGTAATCCAATAGGAGTACAACTTGGCACACCCATAAGGACTACGAGGATAGAAAGGAGTCTTCTCGTTCTGAGGAACTTCTTGTACTAATCCATATAACTCTGAGGTAGATGCTTGATAGAACCTACACTCATGATCTAGAAGACGAATAGCATCTAGAAGACGAAGAGTTCCTAAGGCATCTACCTCACCAGTATATTCAGGCATCTCAAATGATACCTTTACATGACTCATAGCAGCAAGGTTATACACCTCATTAGGTTTGATCTTTTGAACCAAACTAATGATGTTACCTGAGTCAGTCAAATCTCCATAGTGGAGATGGATTTGATCATATATGTGATCAATTCTATGGGTATTAATCATAGAAGAACGACGAACAATACCATGAACTTCATATCCTTTCTCAAGGAGAAGTTCAGCAAGGTACGATCCGTCTTGTCCTGTAATACCAGTAATCAGAGCTTTCATTTAAGTAATAATAGTATCAACTCCCTCCGTCGGCATTGTAAAATTAGTGACTTCGGTTCCTATTCCTGTTGTAATAATATCAGTACCTAGACCAGAAAAATCTGTTACGAATTCTGCTGCTCCTACTGTCTGATCTCCGAAAGTTATTACGCTGTCACCAAAAATGCTTGAGGAGGATCTTGCTGCGTTATCTGCGATGGATCGAGCACCTAAAAAGTGCCCCCACAGTTCAGTAAGCGTTGAAGTTTCCTCATCGTTATTTAGTGCCTCAATGACAGCATCTTTTAAAGCATCGGATGCTTTTTGATAGGCATCATACTTATGATTGTTACCGCAAGACATGTTAAAGATCTTCTGATAGTACATCCATAAGGACTTCATAGTCCTCATACTCATTGCCTGTGAATTCAATCAATCCTTGACTCTCGTAATACTTTCTAATCTTTTTGTAGAGTTTAGGGTGCTTCAAATCTAAGAAGATTTCTTTCTTAACAGCAGCACGAAGTATACTCAAGTCTTTCTTGAACTTCTTCAGAGACGACATTGTTCTGGATGTGTTGACCAGTTTATTATAGACTAATCTTTCACTCTTGTCAATTTCTCTTTGCGTTTGAACCTACCTTGTTTACAGAAGTATAAGGTATGATTTATTGTTGTTACATAATACCCATCAATATCTTTTCCATCATCCGTATATCCATATGCTATGACCTTTTCTTCGATATCATCTATTCTAAATTTTTTATCACCTTTGTGAAGGTATTCTTGATAGATGGTATCCAGGTTGATCATCGTTCCTCGTAGGTAAGTTTGCGGATGCGTCTTTTACGACGCTGTTCTTGCCATTGTAACTGATCTTGCGTCAAATGTCCAGTTTCCCTGACATTTGTATTTAGAACCTTAACATTCGCTAAAGATTTTGCTGTGAATGAGGTGTCATCCACTACCATTTGATTCTCACAACCACATACTTGTGGTTTTCCTGTACTAGTAATTACTGTATTACACACTAAACATTTAATTTGCATTAGAAAAATGCTACCTCCGTAAATCTTGTTTGCTCTTTGAATCTGTTGTCATTAATAATCTGGCCATGTGGTATGCTCCCATCAAAAACAACCATAGAATTAAACTTAGATATGATTGCTAGATCTTCTACGAATAAAGAATCATCTTTCCAAGGTTGCTCGTGCTCTGATTGACTCTCTAGTATCTCTTCTGCATCATCATTTGCTGGCAAGTAAAGCATCGTACCAGCATCTGATCCACAGTTAGGATTTAAATATGTTAAACAATTCAACATACCACCATCAACATGTGGTGTATAGAAGACACCATTGCCAGGATAATCTTCAATCAATCTGAACTGATTGAACCTTGATAGTGGTGGAAAGTTCTCATCCTTTTCTTTAGCAAAAAATTCTATAATTTTTTCAAATAGATGTGACCTTGCAGTGATAGTTCTATTGTCTAGTATATGTTGACCGTCATAAAACATCTTACCATTAAGACTTTTAGGATCTGCTTCACATAATCTATGTGCTCTTATAGGACACTCTTTAAGATATTCATATACCTTCAAAGGTTTTTTATATACCTCATCGATATGAAGTATTATAGAACCTCTGTATGGAATTATTGCAACACCCCAAGAAGAGTTGTACTCAAAATCTTCAATTGAATAAAATGACATGATTACTTAAACATAAATGTGTAGTTCACTCTACGATTCTCCTGCCCCTCTATCATAGAGACGCTATTCGTTTTGTGGAAATAATTTGATTCAAAAATTGTGATCCTATTATAGTTATAAGGAATGTATCTAGGAGATGCTTTAGATTCATCAAGATAATTAATAACTTTTTGAGAGTTAGAGTTATAATCTTCCCATGTCCAGTCTAGTGGTGCTTGTTTATCATAGATGATAAGACCATTTTTTGTTGTGTCTTTAACACACCGAGAAGGAGTGACCCATAGGTTTACATTCAGAGCTGCAGGGTCGGCATGTGGAGTAACTCCTTCTGCCTCATTATTATATACAAATGCCCATCCTCTGTCAAACTCTAATGAATGTAGGGGAGAGAAAGCACCATGTATAGCATTAATAACATCAGGTAAAAGTGGAAATGGAAACTTTTCCCTATCAAAATTTATAGAATGATAACCCCATTCAGAATAGTCATCATCTATATGTTTAGAATTGATAGCAGATTGATGCAACTCATCAACCACATCAGGATACAAGAAATCATCAATGATTACATATCCATCATTGATTATAGATTGTTTAACAGGATCCATTAATTCATTACAGAAAGGTCTGCACTATCTCTTCTATTAATAGTCTCTGGATGCTTTACCCATTGTTCAATGTCACTTTTTAAGGCAGTCTTAATAGCAATACTAAACCTTTGATGAGATTTAAATGGTGATGCTCTATGCAAAATCTGTGCAGTAAATTTACACATACTATTCCACTCAGGTGGCACTCCAATGATCTTTTTATCTAGATAGAACTCTGTCCATCCAGACTCTTCAATATCATAGTCCCAACCATCATGTATAGGATAATATAAAAATGTATTCTGTTGCTGTTCTGGATCAGCATCATTATGAAAGTATGCTCTTTCATTAGGAGCGAAGACATTTATATACAATCTATAGATCCCAAATGTATTCCAATAATCTGGATAGTGTTTAGTAATACCAGTTGTCATACAATCAAAAATTAATTTATCATCTCCAACACACTCTTCTGGTTTATCTGCAAAGAAAACATTGTGTACCATACCAGTAGGTTTTCTTTCATCATATTCATTCCCTTCATTGTCTGCCTCACCATACTTGTATGCAGCATGGTATGTTACATACTCTGATACAAAATTAGCAATGTCATTGGGGAAAAAATCCTCAACTACTTCAACTGTTGGTTTCTTCATAACCTAAACTAAGCAATACATCATGACGGATTTCCATTAATTCATTAAAACATTTTTGATTGTGAGCACAACCACGAAGATGGTGATCAGGTGCTAAGACTGATTCTATAAAAAGAGATCTTGCCCTATGCATTTTATCCTCTTTGGATTCATTACTATCTACAGAGTTTTGATCTTTCATTTATCTATCCCTGTATCCATGTAACTAATACCATCTTTAGTTGGTGCAGGATTGCCACCATCAAATTCAAATCTGTCTTCTAGTTTAGGTATCTTAAGATCCCATTTAAAATATTGTCTTCCTGTTCTTGGTACTGTAACATCCCATCCAGTGCGAGTGATGACTCCACTCTGACTAGAAGTCACACAATCATCGACTGAATCCTCATCACCATCCCATTCCCAAGCAGTACATGCATCTACTGTAAGGATAGGTAGACCAGTATTGAATGATGTCATATGGAAAAATGCATCATGCCATTTATCAAAAATTTTCCAATCATAATCTTCTATCTTTCCTTTCCTACCATTAGTAGCATGCATAATAAGATTAAAACAACCCATCTGATTAAAGACAGATGTAAGAGGACGCTGACCACCCTCTTGATAACCCCATAGATCATTACAAATTAGACCAGCAGCAAGTGGTTCTTTCCAAAACTCATTAGAGTTTGCTTGTGGTTCATCTTCTTGTCTTAATCTGATCATTGTAATTTGATCATCTTTATCTCTCTTAAGTACATGTTCTAATGGTGGGTTTGGATGTGATGCTTGTCTATCTAAACACATTGTTTTAAATGTACAGCACATCAACCTACCACTCTTATGGTAATGCCTTATCTCATTTCTAAAAACTTGGTTAGCAAAATATTCTGACTCATAAAAATTAGTGCCTAGATGTAAACCAACACCTGCCTTTTCTTGATACGCTTCAACCTCTCTCAATGCTTCAGTCAACTCATCCAATTTATCTTCCCATCCACCTAACCATCCTGACAAAGAACCTTCTGGTGTGAGGATATGATCAACCTCATTTTCTTTTGCCCAATCAATTGCTTTAAATATTTCTTTTTTATTGGCCTGTATGTTTGTGCCACATGGAATCTGAGCACCTGCCATCTTAATAATTCTATCGGTAGGTGCAGTATCTGCTAGGTAACCAAACCCCTGCCATGTTTGTGGTTCACCTTTAGGGTTCTCATCAGGTGATGTTAGCTTAACTTTCTCTTTATACTCTACCTGTTTGGGTATAGAATCTCCCTTTGGTGATAGAGGTGTATATTCATACCCATACTTAGGCAGATTTTCTTCAAATTCTTCTTGAGTCATGTTGCCCTCCCAATAATCTTTTTCAGTGACCATAAATTTTTTACCTATTATAAATGTATTAGAAAAACCTGTCAAGATCTTCCATAACCACACGGTATACTGTAGTATATCTATAAGCGTATTTGTTAAGGGGTGCTAGACCTCGGTGTGGTATACCAGCATCAAACAAAACAATTCTACCTGGTTTATATTCTATCTCTTCTATAACTTTACCGTCTACAACTAGTTGAAATTGTCCACCCCAATCTGGATCCCACTTAGTGTTGTTCATAATCATTACAGTCATTCCCTCACCATCAACATGTGGTGTTCCATTTTGCCCAAAGTATTGTAGATTTAAATCTATCCTTCTAAGATAAAGATTGACTTCAAATAATTCTCTTTTAATTATATCAAAGGCATCAAAAAATATTTCAGCATCCTCATGTAGTTTAGTAATACGATTTATATCTTCCCTTACAAAAATATCTGTACCAAATAACCTGTGACTACCTATCAGTCCCATAGGAAAGGACTTAGGGTTTGCAGTATTGGTTGTGTGAATAGGTATCTCTAATATAACTTCCTCCATCTGACAGAGGAACTGTAAATCAAAGAGATCGTCTACAATATGTGACATCATCTAGACATTATAAGACCCCTGACTGAATCAGTCAAGGGTTATGTATTTGAATGAATTAAAATAAACTTAGGCTTTTGTGTTAGTGATTAGTAAGTCTTTACAGACTCGTTTACATGTTTGCTGATTGTCATCACACTCGATCAAGCAATCAAAGTAGTCGTTGACTAGATTTTCATCTTGCGATGAATCGAATTCCGTCCATTCTGCTAGTTGATTGAATGAAATCATATTGTGATTAGACATTTTAACCTCTGTAACCTTAACTACATGATATAAAGAATCAGGTCATGTTCTTCCCTTTAATTCTATCACTATTTAGTCAGGATATCCTCAAAAAAGGCGGCCTACTTAACAAAAATAAATGCCTACGAGTTTATACCTAACACTGCTTCATAGTCTGCTTGGAATAATTCTAATCCCTTATCAGTAAGGATATGATTATACATCTTCTCAAAAACTGTTGGTGGCATAGTAACAATGTCTGCACCATATTCAAATGCTCTGCCTACAGATCTTACATCTCGTACAGATGCTGCTAGAACTTCAGTTCTTACCATATGCTCTTTGAATACCTTAGCAATATCCTTAACTAAGCATAGACCACCGAATGAATTGTCATCAACTCTACCTACAAACGGTGACACATAAGCAGCACCTGCCTTAGCAGCAAGAATTGCTTGTGCTTGTGAGAAGATAAGAGTTACATTAACTCTGATACCATTATCAGATAGTTCTTTACAAGTTTTTAATCCCTCAGGTGTGCATGGAACTTTAACGGTACATACATCCTTGTACTCAGCAGCAAGTCTTTGACCTTCAAAGGTCATATCTTCAACTACTTCCATACTAACATCAGGTATACCTGCTATTGATAGTTCACGGTACACATCTTCTGGATCCTTTCCACCTTTCCTGATAAGAGTTGGGTTAGTTGTTACACCATCGATTAGTCCAGTCTCAAAGTGCTTGAGAATGGTTGGGACATCAGCACTATCTATAAAAATTTTCATTAGGTTTTGGTGAAGTGTATAATATATCCCCTGCAATAATACATCTACCAGACTCTTTAGTTTCTGGTACTCCATGCATGACATGTCCAGGGATAAAAAGACATTGACCTGCTTCTGGATATATTTCCTCCTTTTCTACTACAGTAGGAGCACAACCACTAGGAGTGTTTACATAGTATACAAAGGTCATACAGAAAGGAAAATGATCATGCATTGCTACCTTATCTGCAGTCTGATAATAAATTCCCCAACATCTATCAATGATAAATCCATTGGGTTCATAACCTAGACCACCTATATACCTACCACCATCAGCAAAGTCATAGGCAACTTGAGGAAGTTGTGTTTCTATCCATGTTAGTAGTGTATCAGCACCCTCTATTTTATCCCTATTATGTGTGATAAAGTGCCAAGTTTTATAAGCACCTTGACAAGGATAAGGAAACTCTGGAGGGAGTCCAACACCCATAGATAAATTTTCATCCTTTATTGCTTTAAACAATGAAGGATTTACATTCTCTGGAGTAGGGTATTTTAGTATTTTATAGGTCATCGAAGTAATCCTTACGATAATACCGCCCTAGGATGTTACTATTATAGTAGGCAGGTGTGCCATCCGTCAAGCTTTCTGTCAGGACATTATTAAGAAACAACTGTCTAGTCTCTTCAAAATTTGTCTTGCCTACTGTTGTATGGAGACTTATTATTTCTCTTTTGAATCCTAGTTTACCAAACTCTTTAATGTCTCGTTTAAGTTCATCAGAGCTTCCGTAGTACCGCTTCCAGTCAGACTCCGATGTAACTCTTCTCTTACCTCCTCTAGGTTTCCGTTTCTGTACGAAGTATTTTCTACCGATGTATTGTTTGCCAGTTTGTATATTAGTAATCCTGTAGACAAAACCGAAGAACTTGCCAATGTCATTAGAAGTAAAAGGTTTAGCCTCATATAACCAGGGGTTTTCGTAAACTCCTCCTTCAACCATTTCATAATTTCCAATCCGTTTTTCTTATTTATCCAGTCAAATTTAGTGTCAATGATAACCTAGGTTCAGTGCTCTCTATCACAGAGTGTTGTGAGAATGCTGGTACAATTACTATAGAATCTGGTGTTGCCTTTTGTGACTGACCATTAATTACCCAAGTAGATGATCCGTAGATAGGTTTTACTATAACATTATAATCATGGTTGTGTGGATCATAACTAGGTCTTCTAGTCTCAGTACCTTTACTTAAATAAAAGTTAGCAATAGTATCTGATCCTCTTAGTGGTAAAAGTTTTTCGTTCAACTCTCTTAGTTGACCTGTTAGGTCAAGAACATTTCTTAGTAGTGTAGTAAAACCATAATCATATAATCTTTTCCACCTCTCATAAATTATAAAATTATCCTTATCAAAAAAACCAGTGGATACAACACCACACTGGTTAAGAATATTCATAGATGGTTCTGGCCATCTATATTTTATCTGTAGTAAATTTAATATATCTTCTTCATCCATGTCGATCTGATGGTTCCTTATAACATCAGCACATTCATTTAAATATTCGTTTATGTTCACAGGTGAGGGTGGATACCCTCCATAATGTTTGTCGTTCATTCAGTAACTTTTTTTTCCTCTAGAATGAAATCCACTTCTTCTGGATCTAGGTCATGCATTATAGCATGAGCATGATCTAAATGGTCAGCTATATCATTCTCAAATAGGTACTCTAATATAGTATCGTATACTTTAGTTTCCACAATTAACACTCTATACTACTTGTATTTATTAGAAAATTCACTAAAGGATGATTGACAGTCAGGCGGTTCTGGATCTTTATACCCTTTGATCTTCTTCCACTTGTTATGTAATGCACCCATCATCCAAGATTGAGATAAACTATGAGGACCATTCTCAAGTAAATCTAATTCATACTTACTAGAGGTAAAGTTCTTGTATTCCTCTCTCCAGTTAGAGTCATCATATGGTTTAGTCATAATTGGAATCCTGAGAATGTATCCTTCTTAACATCATGCTTGATGCCACCAACAATATAAGATTCTACTTCAGTCTCCTGTGGTGCTACCTGTAGACCTTTAGAACTAATCCAATGCTGTGTCCAAGGTAAAGGGTTTGCTCTAATAGCAATATCATAGATAGGATCTAAACCAAGACTTCTCATTCTCTTATTAGCAATCCACTCAACATACTGTGATAGAAGTTTCTCATTCAATCCAATCATACTACCATCTTTGAACAGATACTCTGCCCAGTTCTTCTCTTCATTAACAGCATTCTCAAATGCTTGGTACAACCATTTCTCTTCCTCTTTCATTATCTCTAACATCTCAGGATCATCACCCTTCTGCCACTTATTAATTATTGTTTGGGTGAGTGCAAGGTGTTGATTCTCATCTCGTGCAATGAGGGAGATGATCTTTGCTGATCCCTCCATGAGTTTGAGTTCACCGAAAGCAAAAGAGCAAGCAAAAGATACATAAAAACGAATACCCTCCAAGATGTTGACATTAGCTACCGCCCTATAAAGATGTCTTTTAAGTTCACGCTTATTAAGTACCCCGACTTTACCTATCTGTTCTGCTGCTTGTAAGAAATCATCATACGCTTGAGTTACAGTTGATGCTCTCCTCAAAATCCTATCGTCTGTAATGATAGTATCAAATACTTCTGATGGATTAGAATAAATGTTCTTAATGATATATGTATAGGATCTACTATGAATCATCTCCATAGTTTGCCAGATGTTCATAGCAGCCTCTAGTTCTGGTATAGAACAATAAGGTGCAAATGCCATACCAGGTGCTCTACCCTGTACACTATCAAGCATAATCTGATACTTCAAATTAGATGTATAGATATGCTTTTGTTCTGGACGCAATGCCTCATAGTCTGCACGATCTTTCTGGAGTGATACCTCTTCAGGTCTCCAGAAATATCCTAACATTTGTTGTGTTAATTTTTCAAATACTGGATACTTATATTCATCATACCTTTGTATCCCTAATGGTTGACCAAAAAACATTGTTTGTTTTTTAGTATCTACTACATCTGTATTAAAAACAGTCTTACCCTTGGTAGTAGTAGAACTACCATCGTTTAGTTTAAATTGCACAGGCATCGCACTCCGTTGCGTCGTTTAGTTGGTCTAATAAACTTGATACTTTGTTCTCTACTGGTTTTTCCTCTACCTCATCAGTCTTATTGTCATAAGTATTCTGGTAGTATGATGTCTTCCAACCGTATTTGTATGTAGTTAGAAGATCTTGTGCCATTACACTAGTAGGAACTTCATTATTAGGATAATTTTCTGGATTGTATGACCAGTTACCACTGATAGCTTGATCAAAGAATTTCTGCATTACTGCAACAATTTTAACATAACCATCATTGTTAGGCATGTCCCATAACAATGTATAATGTTGTTTCAAAGACTGGTACGCTGGAACAATCTGCTTAAGAGGTCCTTTCTTTGATTTTTTAATGGACAAGTATCCTCTAGGAGGTTCAATTCCGTTTGTGGCATTTGACACAACGGAACTGCTCTCCGAAGGCATTTGTGCCGACAGTGTGCTGTTCCGTAGACCGTATTGTTTGATGTCATTCCTAAGAGAATCCCAATCATATTTCAATGTGTTTGGTACAATCTCATCTATATCCTTTTTATATGTATCAATAGGAAGAATTCCATCAAAATATTTTGTACGGTCAAAATATCCACACTTTCCTTGCTCCTTTGCAAGTTGATTTGATGCCTTCAATAGATAGTATTGGAACGCTTCTGTGAGGTCATGAATCAACTCCCATGCCTTTGGATCATTATAAGATACATGATGCTTGGCAAGGTAATGTGCCAGTCCAATGTACCCGATACCAAGTGACCTACGATTCCGAGTTCCAATCTCTGCTGCCTTGACAGGATACCCTTGAAAATCAATCAATGCATCTAATCCACGAACAGATAAATCACATAATTCTTCAAGACTATCTAAAGTTCTAATCTGTCCTATGTTGATAGCAGATAGAATACACAATGCAATCTCACCATTAGGATCATCTATATGATTTAATGGAGTTGTAGGTAATGTAATCTCTTGACAAAGATTACTCATAGTAACTTTATCTTTAAATGATGAATGACTATTACAGTGGTCAATATTCATGATGTAGATACGACCTGTCTCTGCTCTCTCCTTTAAGATATCTAAGAAGAGTTCTTGTGCTCCAACTGTTCTTCTTGGGATGGATTGATCAGATTCGTAACGGCAATATAACTCATCAAAGTTATCGGTCCCAAAATTCTCATACAAACCAGGAACATCATGAGGGGAAAATAGCGAGATTTCCTCACTTTTGATAAACCTTTCATAAAATAATTTGCTAATTTGAATACTATAATCTAACTTTCTTACTCTGTTGTCTTCTGTTCCTTTGTTGTTTTTGAGGACGATGATGTCTTGGATTTCCTTATGCCAGATAGGAAAGTGGACAGTGGCCGACCCTCCTCTGATACCGTTTTGAGTACAGCATCGAACAGTTGACTCGAACTTTTTAAGGAAGGGTACAACACCTGTGTGTTGAACTTCTCCACCCCTGATCTTACTGTTGATGCCCCTGATTCTACCTGCGTTAATCCCAATACCAGCCCTCTGTGCGACATACTTGCCAATAGCCATATCGCTACTAAAGATACTGTCGAGGGTATCATCAGAATCAACCAAAACGCAAGATGCAAATTGACGAATGGGTGTTCTGACACCTCCCATGACTGGTGTTGGGATGTTGATTTTGTGTTTGGAGATTGCGTCATAGTATTTCCTCACATAATCTATGCGAGTTTCTTTAGGATATTTTGCGAACATTGTAGCAGCGATCATCATATACATGAACTGTGGTGTCTCGAAGACATCACCAGTGCTACGATCTTGTACAAGGTATTTATCGACTACTTGTCTAAGTCCTGCATATGTAAACAAATAGTCACGCTCGTGATCAATAAAATCATTCAGTATGTCAATTTCTTCATCACTATATGCACTTGTAAAATATGAATCATAGATACCTGCTTCAATACATTTGGTAGCATGGTCTCCCAAGTTAGGATACTCATGCAATCTACCCCATAGTTGTTTCCTTAGGGAGAATAGCAGCAGTCTAGCAGCAACATATTGATAGTTAGGACTCTCTAGTTCTATAAGATCACTGGCACTTTTAATAAGGATGCCTTGAATCTCTTTGGTTGTTATACCATCATAGAATTGTACACCAGAATTAATCTCTACCTGTGATGCAGAGACCCCTGCTAGGTCTTTGGTTGCTTCTTCAACCATTTTATGCATCTTGTTTAAATCTAGGGGTTCAATACTCCCAGATCTCTTAAGAACTTTTGTACCGTTGCTCATGTTAGTCTTGATTAAGTATTTTAAAGTTGAATGAAATTGATATCCGTTTATGTTCGGATTGATTACGAGTAACCGTATGATCTAATATTGCTGGAAATAATAAAAATTGTCCCTCCTCAGGATGAAATGGTATCCGAGGGGGATGAAATTTATTATGTGAAGGAAGGAATACTAAACTCCCAGATCCTTTTGGTACAGTCAAATAAAATACACAAGAAACATCATATGGATAATGATTGTGTACCTCTGTACTCATGTTCTTATAATGAACATGAACCCAGTGATCAACATGCTCTATTTCTTGCCCAGTCAGTCCTTTAAATTCATTCTGTATCTCTTCAATCAGTTCCTCTACTATAGATGATTTAGGACAATAAGATTCGTCAGGAGCATCTTCATAAAGTTCTGTTAGGGGATCATAACTACCCATAGGGGTAGCACTATTTAACCATTCATCTATCTCATTTCTCAGAGCAATAAGATCAACTGATGATCTGCCCATGAAGACATCAATCTTTGATATAGTATTGACGACTAGCATAGTGAAAAATTAAATGACAAAGAAATTCTTCTATCATTAGATAGATTTCTTGTAACAGAATGTTCTAATACTGCTGGAAACATTAGAAACATATTTTGTTCTGGTTGGAACTTAACTGTCTGTGGATTGAACTGATTGTAACTTGGGTAGAAACATATCTGTCCAGATCCTTTTGGTACAGACACATAGTATACGGATGCAACATCAGCAGGATAATGAGCATGTGTATTGGTGCTCATGTTTGGTTCATGGATCTGTGACCACTTACCAATCATCTTTATAGATGCCCCTGTAGCGTGTTTAAAATTGTCTTTTAACTCTTCTACAATAGAATCTATTATAGATGATTCAGGGCAGAATGTATCCTCATACAATGAGTCTGCAGGATCGTCATGGAGTCTGTGTTCAGAGTGTTGTAACAAAATATCTGCAAGTCCATCTGTATTGACGAGAGATCTTCCCTTCAACACATCGACCTGAGAAATTGTATGTATCTCTAGATTTTCTTCCATTCGGTAAACTTGACTTTTGCTTCCAGTCCAGAATATGTATTAGATTCTAGCAGATCCATGATCTTATGTCCATACAATACCATATCATTGATGTCTTTCTGCCAAATTTTAGAAGGCCATATGATTACTTTGTCACCTCTGTCGATGGTGTCGGAGATTCGTTTAACAATTTCACTATTCCTCGGCTCGTTATCATAGACCCAAATAGGATCGCTAACACCCCACTTCCTAACATCACCGTCTGCACCGCACATAGCGATGCTATTGCGAACGAACGAGCTGTCGAACGGTCCTTCTGTAACGAAGACTGGAGCATCTCTTCTGATGTTATCCAGTCCGTAGATCTTTGGTGCTTCATCATCAAGCATGATAGTAATGTACTTTAAAAGACTAGATCTTATAGATCTGCCTTGTAATCCTACCAACTCCTTGTTATAAAAGAGAGGTATGACAATTCTAGGTTCCTCTTGAACAAATGAATCAAAAGTAACCTTGAGTGAATTTACAAACTCACAAAATTTCTCAGCATAATAAAACTGAGATGGTTCAAGTGCACGAGTCTCACAATAAGTTCGGCCTTGTACCACCTCAGAGCAGAGAGGAAGATCAATCTTTGTTTTAAATACTGGTTTTTCAAACTCAAGTTTAGGTTCTTCTGCAGGAAAATTCTTTCCTGTAAAACCTTTTTTAAATTTCTCCATAGTATACTTACCATGAAGAACTCCATCTAACTTCTTAATGAAGTTATTCAAAGACATAGACGCTCCACAGTTATGACACTTATAGTTAGTGTTCGTTTTAACTTGATAGAGATAACCTCTAGCTTTATTCTTTTGTTTTTGGGAATCCCCACACAAAGGACATCTAAAGTTATAAAGATTATTCTTTACTTTTTTAAATCTATCCAGACGAGCAGAAATTAAACCAATATATTTTGAATCAATTAGATCCATTCACAAAGACTTGCTCTGTGGATATTGTACTACTTTGAGTGATGGTTGTCAAGACTTTTTGTCCGACTGGACTAACCAAGAAAGATATAACAGCAATAGAACCAGCGATAGTCCACATTTTCTTTTCCATCGTTCTAAGACGATCATCAACTTTTCTGATATCTCTCTCACAACCTTTTTTGATTTCATCTGTCTTACGGGTTACTTCTCTGTGAACACTATCTACTTTCTCGAATAACACTGCATCAATCCTATCCTGTTTGTCTAACTTCTCATTGTGCACAGCAAGAAGTTGCCCCATCTTTACAGAATTTTCCTGCAAGGTTGAGACAACTTTTTCTAATCTTTCTAATATAGCAGAGTTTACATCCATCGTTTTCTAGAACCGTGCCCTCCAGTGGCATACCTTTTCTTAGGTTTTTTATTCATCGGTTTATCATATCCTGCTACTGGTCCTTTAGGATCAGACCCACCACTGAAACCACCACTAGCACCAACAGCATTAGCTACCATCTCTTCTGTAAATTGGTGGAAGGTTTTCATAATTGACGCAGTTGTGTTAAACAGAATTCATCATTCTTAATCCTATTTAGATCCGTAGAAGGAAATTCGGCAACTCTACCAAGGTAAGTTAGGAAACTCTTAGTGCATGACCACAAATCTTTATCTAATTTAAAGTAAAGAAGTGGCACACCAGCGTCACCAAACACATTAAAAAGAACAATGAAATGATTGAGGATAAGATGAGTCCTCAACTCTCCAGTGTTCCTGTACCTTTTTAACAATCGTTTAATATATTTAATTCGCTTTAAATCATCATAGAAATCATCCTCAGTCACTGCCTGTGGATTATCATAATTTTTTATAGCAAATAATAGATAATTGTTGTCATTCAATTCGTCAAATCGCATGTCATGAAGATTTATTCGTCAGTTGGGTATGGCAAACTTCCAGTTGTGATACCACTCATTGCTACGAGTGTTTCTTTTTTAACTCTAAGAGCACCATGCATATCTATATATGTGGTTACACCGACCCAACCAGCATGGTCAAGGTCATATGCAGTGCCACCATGATCTGCTGTAGCAGTACCATATACTAGTGAATCAGCATCTGATCTACCTTCTTGGTATACACTGTCTAGTACTGAACTCTTAGGTAGTTCAGTTACATAGTACGAAGTTGCTGCAATACTTGTTGCACTTAATCCATCTGTTGTATCGATGGTTAACACTCGGTCGCTAGTAATACCTGTGATTACTGCTGCACCGTAGTGAGTTCCGACACCGCCTCTAGCACCAACTCGAATTACCTGTCCAACTGATACATCAGTCGAGAAAGTTGTACCAGTACCAGTTACAGTAGTACCGCTTACTGCGATAGTACCGAATGTCGTAATATTATCATTAGAACCCCAGAGAGCCATGTCTTTTACCCAAAGTACGATTTATTTCTAAGATTATTTATAATCTCAAGAACCTAGTAGTGCTTTCTCTAGTGCTTCAACTAGTTGATCATCTACTTTGTTGCCTGATTTAGCAGCAGCTTTTTTAAGAAGTCCAATGACAAACTCTTTAAGTTTTGTCTCTAGATCTTCGGGAATTTTATCTACCGCTTTATTAATAACATTGATAGCGATAGGGAGTAAAAATTTAGTCATGATTATTTGCAAATGCTATTATATATAGGCAACTTTAATCTGATTTAAACTTACCACCTTTATAGTATCCCCATTTGCCACCCTTAGTTGCTCTGACACCCTTCTTTCTCCTATCTTTAGCACTCATAGCACTAGACATAAAGTCCTTAAATTTTTTCTTCTTTGCTGCAGCATGTCTATCTTGTGCCTTCTTAAGTATTTCATTTTTTAGATCAGTTGTTTCCTTGTGGGTCTCACCCTTCATAAGATTACCATCCTTCATGACATGGTGACCCTTGGGTATAGGTTTACACTTCTGTTCGTCACGACAAAAATACTCTCCTTTACCACAAGCAGTACCTTCTTTTGTGACACCTGCCTTTGATCTTTGTTTTTCTGCCATAGATTTAACAATCATTTTTAAAATTGCTCTTTTACCATAGGGATTGCTTTTTCTTCCAAGAGGAACTTTCTTATCTACCTTAGCTGCTATCTCATTTATCATGATCCAAGTCCTCCACTCCCATACCTTGCTTTTACATTTACATAATCCTGTGTGCTTTTATATCCTGCCTTCTTTGCCTTGTCTGCTAATGCTCTCTTAGATTTTAAAGCATTAATTTTTCTATCTAATCCTACATTCTTATCATTAGTCTTAGCACCCTTTACTTTCTTCTGTTGACCTACTGGTTTACCAGTCTCTTTACGGATCTTACTTCTAACAAAGTTAAGTGCCTTATCTTTACTACCACCTTTTTGAACTGGACTACCTGCTCTCTTGTTTAAAGAACCAGTATTCTTTCCAGTCTCTTTGGCATAACGATTCAATTCTGATATAGGATCAGGAAGCATAAGATCTGTGACCTCATATGCCTCGTCACTACCTGCTTTTAAAAGATATAATTTATCAGTGTCCTCAATCGTTAAAGTTTTTTTTTTAAATCCTCGTCTTCCTTCACACAGTTAGGAACTTCTTTACCACCTTTCTTCTTTGTACCCTTTGCCTTGTAACCATCCCAACAAGTAGATGCTCCAACATTTTTACGAGCCTGCTTCATACCTTCACCAAATACTTTAGCAATGCCCTGCTCTTTCATATGATCAGCAGCCTTATATAAAGGTTTGCCATCAATCTTACTCTTCATACCTTTCTTATAATTCTGATAGGCAGGAGTATTACCTTTCTTGTCAGCATTAGTTACAGTATATGCTTCGCTCCTAGTATCTTTACCATCAGCTTTGCCACCTTTCTTTCTTTGGATAGCATTGTGGACTACACCTGCATGTTCTTTAGAACCACTCTCTACTTTACCATCACCATCATAATCTTTCTTTGCTTTTTTCTCTTCAAGATATTTGTTACTATACCTATCATAGATCATACCAACGATAGAACCTTCCTTCATCTCAGGATTGATCTCAATTTTATTCTTAACACTCTTTTCTACAATCTCTGTTTGTTTTTCATCAGAGGTAGTTGCCTTCTCTGATTTGTGCATCTTAACTGCAACTTTTTCTTCCAACTCTTTATTGAGTCGTTCCTTTATTTCTCTCTCCTCTTCAAGTCTACTTGCAAGTTCCTCTTTACGAGAAGGTTGTGCCTCCTCAACAGTCTCTTCCTCCATGCCAATGAAGGCATTTTTCATACTCTTTAGTAAGATCTGTTCCGCAGACTCTGTAATAAAATTTGCCATTGAACCTTGTGCAGCACTTATTGTCTATTCTTATTTATAAATGACTTAACCTTCTCCATTGGAGTGAGTGCCTGAACATACTCACGATACGAATCTGTACCCACTTCTCTCTTGCTTGCTTCAACACCTGAAGGTGGTTTTGCTTCCATGATATCATTGATCCAACTCTTAAACATAATATTATCTTCACTCACTGCTATGACATAGTTTGTACCCTTCCTAAGTACACGACCAACTAGTCCAGTGTTAAGATTTTCTACCAGTGTTCCAATATTAAATATGTTACCCAAAACAAAATGTTCTCTTAGACTTTTAAAGTCTAACTTAGGAGCAATCCTCCATATCTCTAGTCCTTCTTTAGCAGCAACTACCTTTTTACCTATAGATTTCTGTACTGTATTAAATAAATCTTGTGCTACTTTTCCTTTTGCTGCTTTAGGAAGACCTTTTTTAAATGCTTCAAAGTCTCCATCTGCTGCTAGAGCTCGAAGTTTGGAAGCAGACATACCCTCTGTCCCCTCAGCATCGGGATCCCTGTCTCCTGCTGAAATGACATTAATCGCATCAAAATTATAGAGTTCCCCGTTGTATTTGTTTGCGAGCCCCTCAAACTCTTTCTGTCTGTCAGAGCCAACCACGAGATTAATGGTTTTGTATCCTTGTGTATCGGCATTTTTTAAAGCATCAATAATTGTACGAATAGATTGATCATATACTATGTTACTACTATGATCTGGAAATAACTTTTTCATGAAAAGAACTTTATCTTCTGCACCTATTGGATTCTTTTCATTATCCTGTGAGTGTGATGGGTATATTGTATACTCACCATCTTCAGCAGTGTCTTTTATTTTAGCTAGAAGTTTCTCGTGACCAGTTGTCGGTGGGTTAAACCTACCAAAACCAAGAGTAAGCGTTCCTCTTGTTTTTTCCACTTCAGATTGTTCCTCGTCAGAGGACACTTCTTCAGGTGCTGAACCCTGAGCAGGTGGCGGTGATACTTCTGGTACAGTGCCCCTTGCTGCAGAACCTGGCCTTGTAGGATCAGTTTCTTGTGCTGGTTTTCTTCCACTATTAAATACTAATTCTCCGTCAACGGTGCGTCCGACTATACGACCGTTTGTGTCTACCCATGAGCCATGACCGTCACCCTCCAACCCAAGTTTCTTGGCCTGTTTGGCAGCGTTAGATGCAGCTTCAGTTATAAATTTTGTAAAAGACTTCATGTACTCAAAATACTCTACGAGTAGAACCCTTGATGGTATTTATATTAAAAGCAAGAGTGATTCTATGTTCTGTGGTTTCCTGTGCTAATACCATATGCCTCAACCATGATGGGAATATGATAATATCACCCTCGTTTATATCTGGAAACCAATGATGACTAGAAAATTCAGGTTGTTCTTCTAGATCCAAGTCCTTATACTGGTAAGAATATAAAGGATATAAAGGATTAACAAATCGAGTTGACTTGTGTATATCAGGATTGAATTTAACAAAATGACAACCAGAATAAAATCCTGGTAGATGGTCATGTTCCTCTTGATTCTCTCCACCAGTATAATAATTCAACCACGATTCATATATGTTACATCTACCATCTGGTCTTCCTATATCTTGAGAAAATTGTTTTAAGATGTCATCATAGAAATGTTTATACTCATTCTTTTTACAGTTTGAAAACTCTGTTCTTACTGTGCACTCCCATCCATCAGGAGGTTGGTTAACAGGTAAAGATCCAAACTCACCAAATTTTTTCTTTGCAATATTCTGTAACTCAGTGGGATCCAAATAGTACCTAAACATAGGAACCCCAAAAATCATTTCATGTTTCATTAATATATTTTTAAGAAAGGACCATTCTTAGATGAGAATTCTTTTTTAGCACCATAATATAAACATCTACACCACTCCTTCATCTTCTTCTTCGATTTAATTTTTGTCCATATATCTGCCCATTCCATTGCAATTAGTTTTGAAGAGAATCTACCTGCAGAACTCCTATCCATTTGATCTTCTTCATAACTAATAGCAAAATCTAATACATTTTCAAATCCTTTTTGTATTAAAGTTCCTCCCTGATATACTGCAACCTCACCAAAATCTATATTTTCATTCTTTAATCTGTTGTATAATGATATCCAATACTGTTTGTCACTATCACTCCACATACCTACAGGTGGAATATGAGGATGCTTTGATGGTGATATAGGTCTAGACATATTCAATCCAGTTAAAAAAGTATCCATAGCTGTGCTAGAAACTTTACCTAGTTTAGCACCAGCATCTGCACCTTTAGGTGTTAAATCTGTCTGAACAACATTTCTTGGTTGTGAATACTGAAAATTTCTAGACTGTCCATGTATACTACCCTTCTCAGTTTTCATATCAAATGCTAATTCACCAGTATCAAATAGATAATCATTCTTTTTACCTAGAGTAAGATCACATTTTATAGAACCTTCTATTAGATTAATATCAATTCTGGCCTTGGTGTCTGCCATATTAGATGTTTCGGCATTAGCAGACAATTTAGTTTTTTTAATCGCTTTGAGTGATACACCTATCAAAACTTTATCTCTTAGTGTCTCTCTCATGTAAGCATTAAGCAATTCTAGTCTAGCATCTTTACTCATCCCCTCAATATTTGTTAGTTCACGAATAGTTCCCTCTACTACCTTCTTCATATTAGTCTTAACCATCACAATATCCATAGGATTCCACCTATCTTTAACACTAACACCACAATCTTTTGTTGCTATACCTTCAATATAGGGCATGATACCACTGTCCCTAGAGTATTGATATCCTTTATTACCTTTAAGAAATCCTTTGAGTGCAGTAACTTGTTTTCTATATGTACTCTTCCACTCTGGTGTATAGCCACCATAAATCTTTACCATTTCAGAGTCAGTAGGTTCTTTTCCTTTCTCTAAGAATGATTCAAACCAATATCTAGACCCATTTTCCTGTTGTGCGGTCTCAATAGCATTCGTTGCCATACAAAAAAAGAGGGATGTTCTCCCTCTTATTTAGATTAAATATCGTCAATACGACGATTTTCTGAGAAGTACGAACTAAATTGTCCTTCTGGATATCTAGCAGATAACTTATCAATGTTCTGTCCAATAACATCATCAAGAGATACATCTAATGCTATACATGCTTGTGCAACATACCATAGTACATCACCAAGTTCAACCTTGAGATGATTAATATTTGCTGCATCATAAGGTTTACCTTGAAAGGCAATCTTCTTAACGATCTCTAAGAACTCACCACTCTCGGCAGAAAGACCAACAGCAGCAGTCAACAAACGCTCCAATTTACATCCCTGTGCCTGTAGTTCTGCAGTACGAGCAATAAATGCTGACCCATTCTTAGAAGGTTCACTGGTTACAGCATCAACAAAGTTAGTATACTCTGTCCACTTAGCATTAGGTACTGATTTTGTATCTTTATCAGCAGTAATTACCACATTACTATCATCTAGAATTGGTGCTTGACTCTTAGGTTGAGGTGTCGCATTGTTTGGGTTTGCAACACTACCAAGTTGTGCTTCAGTTGGATTGTCTGGGTCATCTCTCCAACCTTCTGTACCTGCATCACCAGGTTCTGCATCCCAGAACTCTTTAAGACGCTTTGGTCTTTTAAGTTGTGGTGTAGGTTTCTGCGGATCTGGTGTAGCGTCTGCAATAGCACTTGAAAATGTAGGCATGATTTTAAATTGTTTTTGTGTTTTCTGGGTGAAAGTTCAGCACTTTATTTAGATGAAGAAACTCCCAAGCATACGATACAGAATCTAAATGTTGGTCTTCAAAATCTAGATCTTTTTCTGATAGATCTAAGAAACCTGCTATGGTAACTCTTTGATCATCTTTAAACCATTCAGGTTGTATGTATGGATTGTGAAAAAAATGTGTTGGATATGCAGTAAAACTATTATAACACATTTTGTGAATAGTTTCAAGTCTATAAGGACCATAGTCATCAATTTGGAACCATTTACTATTGTTCTTGAATGATCTATGCATATCATTTTTGAAATTTTGCTCATCAGATTCATCATTCCAACTAAAATCTAGTCTACTTTTCTTATTATTCATAGACCAAAATCCAGTTTTAATATGCTCACCCTTAGTAATGTTTATATTATATGCTATCATTGCAGTTTGGTCAAACTCCTTTGACATAGTATCTGTATGAGGGAAAGCAGAATCAATAGTCTTCAATGCCATATCAGATTGAAAACAATTACCATTAGTAGAAATGATACCCATCCTGTTTACACCTAGCAACGATGCTATTGGTCTTACTAAAGGTAATGTAAAGAACTCACAAATTTCTGGATGAATAAAAAGAGAAGTTCCTGGCCTGATAATCTCATTCATATTATTACATCCAGCAGACCACCACTGTCCTTCATCAAAAAACTTACGAACTAGGTCAGGATATTTAAAATAATCTTGAGTGCTAAGGACAGGTATATCTTTATCCCTACCAAGATGTAAGAATTCAAACTTAAGATTGTTGAGGACAGATATCTTTGCCCACCTATCATTGACTGATTCTATCATGCAAAATTAATCTCAGACAACTTTTCTTTCATTTTTTGAAATTTCTCTTTAGGGTTACTCTCCTCTATTTGTCCACTATCTATCAACTCTCCTCCTTTATCTTGCTCTACATCATACAATCTCATCTTAGCACGGTCAATACCTACAACAAATCTCTTGTTGATAGTGGGATCATTGAATCTATTTTTCAATTGCTTAACCATAATTTGATTTATACCCTCTAATTCTTCAGTACTGATGAGTGCAAACATCAAATCAGCAGTAGCAGGTAGACCAAAGGATTCACTGGTATCAGTAATATCTACATCACTATTACCATAACCACTACGAGTAGTCTGTGTAGCAGATACTATAGGTAGATCAAATTCTACTGCTAATCCACGAAGTTCTTCTGCAATACTCTTAACTAAAGTATATGAATTAGCATTAGATCCTGCACGAATACGAGATGATGCACATATATTGAGATAATCTACGAATATGATGTCTGGTCTAAAGGATTTTTTCAATGTAAGTTCATTGAGCAACGCTTTAAAATGACCTGAGTGTGCTGATGCAGTAGGATATTCTTTAATAATAAGAGTACCTTGAGTCTTCTTTGCAAGATTAGTAACTTTATTCTCAAATATAACACGAGGAAGCTCAGCAATATCTTTTATATTAACATCCAATAAATTAGCATCAATACGCTCTGCAATTCTCTCTTCTGCCATCTCAAGAGTGATATACAGAACATTCTTACCTTGTAGTAAGGTAGATGCTGCCATATGACACATGAATAATGATTTACCTACACCAGTTCCTGCCAGTGCTACATTCAATGTCTTGTTAGGAACCCCACCTTTGGTAATACGATTAAAAAATTCTAGATCAAATGGGATCTTTTCTTCTTTTCTATGATATGATTCATATCTTTGTTCAAAATCTTCAAGATAATCGTGTCCAACATGTCGATCAAAAGATACTGCTAGTGCCTCAGACAATATACTAGGGATAGCATCTCTACCTTTCTTTTCATCTTGTCCATCAGCAATCCTAATAGAATTCATCAGTGCAATATAGATTGCACGATCTCTACACCATTTTTCAGTGGCATCTAACAACCATTGATTATTAATATCTTTGTCTTCTAGTGTAGGTATTACTTCAGATGCATTTTTAAACTCTGTTTCATTTAAATCTTCCCTATTTTGTAGTTCAATAGAGAGAATATCCAGAGTAATTCTCTTATTATATACTGTAATAAAATTTATAATCTCTTCACATATAACTTTCTCAGAACTATCATCAAAATATTCTAAGTCAATAAATGGAATTACCTTTCTTGCATACTCATCATCATGAATAAGATTTGATAGAATAGTGCGTTCAAGTTTTTCCATAATTGCAAACAAAAGATATGCTTACTCTCCTTTGATCTTTTACAAAGGGAGTGACCGCATGAATAATATAAGAGGGGAAGAGAATCAACAGTCCAGATACAGGATAGGTATAATATGTATCGAATGTATATGGACTAGGGTTGTTAGTATCTTTTACTAAAGCATTTTTTTGACTATAAGATGGGTCATAGAATACTAAAGATCCACCATGCATCCCATCCCATGAACCTGGTTTGAGAATTGCTTGTGGATCATAATTGAAATAACAATGATTATCCTTTGCAACATATTCTACTGGATAATATACTCCAGTCAATGCTGCATTGCCATGTGCATGTCCTATGTTACAATCTCCTGTTCCATTGATGTTTGCCCATAATCTTTTACAGGTAAGACCACCAACATAACCGTGTTGTTCACAGTAACGATTAGCACATGATTCTATTATAGCACGAAGTTTTTCAAAACTAGAATAATCATTTTCTAAATTAGATTTACTATGCCAACCTCCCATGTTACTACGAACTTGTCCTTTAGTATCACGCTGATTTTCATTAAGAATATCAGTAACTAAAGAGATATTCATCTCATGGTTATCTTCACCATAATTAAAAATGGAGATTGGTATAGGAAATAATGGTAGACTACGAGAGTCCATAACTGAATTCTTTTTGTGCAATCTCATCTAGAGCTTGCATGACTTCAGCAGTAAAATATTTCTCAGGATTCTTATATACTTCTTTAGCGTAAACTTTTTTACCATTCAACTCATAACGACCAGCAACATTTTTCCATAGACCACCTATCTCTCCTAAGTCTAAGAGACCGTAATACTTATCCAGTCCACGGTCATCATAGTAAAGACGAACAGTGACATCTTTATTCTCTTTGCTTAGACGAGACTTTGCTGTCTTAGCTTTGATAAGATTTCCGATGACATCTTTACCGTCTTTCTCTTTCTTTTTCGTGAGGTAAATGATCGTACTAGAAGCGTACTTAAGACCACTACCGCCC
>Ga0163180_10000411_pt1 | contig 25008 bp, 13 predicted proteins | sample AtlANTMetagenome_2_FD_109647 | JGI IMG/M metagenome (GOLD analysis project Ga0163180, IMG submission 109647) | Marine eukaryotic phytoplankton communities from the Atlantic Ocean - Atlantic ANT 4 Metagenome | ecosystem: Environmental > Aquatic > Marine > Oceanic | place: North Atlantic Ocean...
ATACTACTAATTTCGCTGTTGATGCGAAGCATCCTGACTATTTATTCCAAATACTACTAATTTCGCTGTTGATGCGAAGCATCCTGACTATTTATTCCAGATTTTTGAATAATTTATCATTAACTTAAAACCTATTTATTATATTATTTCATGAAAGAGTTAAAGTTATTAACAGATAAACTTATTTCTAAAAATTTTGATGATATTTCTATATTGAATATAGCATTAGATATTGAAAAATTGATGGAAAATAATGATATTGATCAACAACAAAAATATCATTCTTTAACAGTACTCGCATATTATTACGGCAAAACTCATAGATATGATAAAGCAATGTCATTGTTGAATAAAATATCACATAACGAACATGATCACACGTGGAAAACATTTAAAGATATGTTGATTCCTATTTTTAGAAAAAATAAAGAAGAAGAAACACAAGTTGCAAATAAGCTAATTACAAATATTGACAATCTTCTTAAATTGAATAATATTTATATATCAAACCCTTTAACTTTAGATAGCACATTTCATTATGGATATATTGATGTTAATCCTAAAACTATTCTTGAAAAATATTCTTTACTACAAATGAAAGCTTTTCCACAAATATCTGGAATTGATTATTATCCTGATCCTAAAAAAAATGGTTCTAATATTATTCGCATTGGAATTGTGTCAGGAGCATTGGGTTCTGATCCAAATCCAATAAGTATACATAAATCGAGTATTAGTGATAGTTTTTATCCTACATTGCTTGGACTACCAAAGAATAAGTTTGAAGTCATATATATATTGAATTCTGATGATCAGTCAAACCAGAACTATAATCATCAATATATTTTCATACCTCCTTTAGAACCAAATATGAATTCAATTTTAAAAGCACAAAAGACAATTGTTAATCTAAAATTAGATATTTTATTATTTTTGGATTTACATATTTATTCCACTTTGAATTGCATTGCACTTTCCAAATTGGCTAAAATACAAATGTGCACTCATGGTCATCCAGTTACATCAGGAATTCCAAGAAATATTATGAATTATTTTATTTCTTGGGAAGCTGCAGAAATTGATGACGCACAAAATCATTATACAGAAGAATTACTTTTGCTTCCAAAAAATATTATGTGGGAATTATTTGTACCTAGAAATAAAGATAATATGTCTATGTTAACTGGAATTGATTGGGCAAATATTGATAAAGTCAAATTGAAAGAAATTATGCCAAATATCAATTTAAACAGTCACTGGTATTTTTGTGCACAAGCAGTATTCAAGTACAACTATCAATTTGATTTAATTCTACAAAAAATTAAAGATAAAGATCCTCTTGCTTCATTTATATTAATTAGAAATGATGGACAATTATATGCTATGAATGAAATATTAGAAACACGTTTACAAAATCAAGGATTATCCAATCACGTATGCTTTGTTGATAAAATGCCACATCATATAATGATGGCTGTTTATAATCATTGTGATGTATCATTAGATAGTTACTTTTTCGGAGGAGATACAACTAGTCGAGAAGCATTTGAAATTGGAACTCCTATTGTAACACTTCCTCACAAATATTTAGGTTCAAGATGGACACAAGCATATTATAAGCATATGGGTATAACAGATTTAATTGCTAAAAATATAGATGACTATGTTGATATTGCTGTTAATATAGCAACAAATCCCAAATTGCAAAAAGAATTACGAGAAAATATTAAGAAAAATTCATACAAAATTTTTCATAGTAAAGATGCATCAAATGCTTGGGCGAATATGTTTGAATCAGTATATAATAAAATGGAGGAGTCATTGCCTGATTCTGAAAATGAAAATAATATAATAATCCCACAAAAAAAACAACTATTGTTAAATGCAAAAGGAGGAATACAACTAATGTTGAACAGAATTAAAGATTTAGACGATTTTTCAAAATTTAATATTTTAACAGAATCATGTTTTGACAACCAAGATATGCGCAAAAAAATTTATTGGTGTCATGATCTTCCTAACGACCCAAAATACAACAATATAGATATTAATTCTACTTTTGTATTTGTATCACAATATCAAAAAAACATTTTTATAAAACAAAAAAATATTAATCCAGACAATTGTTTTGTTATAAATAATGGTATTTATCCAATTAAACCAAAAAGTCGTAGTTCAAATATTTGCAAATTAATATATTTTTCCACTCCAAATAGAGGATTAGATATTCTAGTAACTGTATTTGAAAAACTAGTACCATTTTTTTCAAATAAAAACATTAATGTCCATTTAGATGTTTATAGTAGTTTTGATATATATGATAGATCCGATTTAGATACTTATTTTAATAATATTTTTGAAAAAATTATTAAACATCCCAATATGACTTACCATGGATACGTTAGTAACGATGAAATTATTGAAGCTTTATCACATGCTCATATATTCGCATTTCCATCAACACATCCAGAAACATCGTGTTTATGTATTATAGAAGCTATGTGTGCTGGATGTATTTGTGTGCACAGTTCTTTGGGTGCATTACCAGAAACCACAAACGGACATACAATGATGTATCCATATGTAAATAATAAATACGATCATTGTACACTTTTCGCGAAAATGCTAATTCAAAGTGTTGAAATGTACAATAAAGTATGTCTTGATTCTCAAATAGAATATTCTAATACTATTTTTAATATTCATAATATAAGACAACAATGGATAAATCTTTTTAATAAACTAAAAATTCAATGATTTTCGTGTTTTAGAATTTATACCCATTTTTTTATTTTGTTTAAGAGTTTTATTGTTTTTAATAAAGTGTACAAATTTTACATTATGCTTTCTTGTTATTTCACTGTCTATTTTTCTTGTATTACCACCCATAATATAACTATATACACGAGCATAAGCCCATGATTCAGGCGTTTGGTTTGGACGAGAACCACCGTTATAATAAGCAGCCATTCCTTTTTTAAATACCTTCTCTAAAGCTTTTAAAGGTATTTTTGATACTTTTGATATATTTTTTAAGGTTCTACCGTTAGGCATTTTTTCAATTTCACTACCATAAACAGAATTAAATGTTTCTGTCCAATTTGATTTTTTACTGATAAATGATGTTTTCGGACGTGTCTTGCCTTCAAAAATTGATTTTATTTGAGCATTCCTTTCTTTTCCTTTTAGTCCTTCTAAATACCTGTCTGGTAAATTTCTTTCTTCATTTTTATATTTTACTAATACCATTAACTATTAATAGAAAATTTATATATTGTTTAACAAAAAAAACTAGAGGGTTTTGAATATTTGTTAATGTATGTGTTAATATCTATTTTGTTTCTCTTAAGACCTGCTAAAGTCATTGGTCTAAATTTACCATAAAAATTTCTATCATGAACACCAATTATAGACCACGCTGTACCTGTATAACCACCAGAACTTGATCCATCCATTTCATATTTATCATTTAAATAATTTGCTATATTTAAAGCAATTTGTCTATTACTAGTCCACTCACTTATCTTTTTTGCCCAATACATCCGCATATAGCCATGCATTCTTCCTGTACTAATTAATTGATATTCACATGCATTCCAAGCTGCATCATTTGTATTTCCACATTCCATTTGTTTCAAACTATATACTTGTTTTTTATTCTTTTCTTCATTCATAAGCTTTTTTGCCCAATCCCAGGCAGAATTTATTGATAAATAATCTTTATAATAACAATAATTTTCAGCTAATTCTCTTCGAACCCAAACCTCTTCAATGTATTCTTCTATATTATTTTTTAGTTTCGAGTTTTTCATATTATGTAACAAATATACTAGTCTTTGTGGACTAACTGCTCCATAGTTAATATAAATAGACATATTAGACTGAGCATTTTCAATATTAGGATTATTTCTATGATTGTAGTTTTTTAAATTATTTCTTATAAAATCATTAAATCGTTTCATTCCAAAAATATATCCCGGTTTAGTATTTGTAATAAATTCTATTTTGTCTTCTAAAATAGATAAACTTTTTAAATCAGGAATTGAATTACTTGATTTAATTGGTTTTTGTTTAAAAGACATATAAGCAGGATAATTTGTCAAATATGTATCTGCTTTTGACCATAATTTATTTCTAATTGTTCTTGCCATATATTCCGCATTTGGTGAAGCGACCCATAATGGAACAATATTGTGAGAATCAATTTGTATCATTTTCACATTTATTTTTGAACACACATTTTTGTCACATTTTATTGCTGGAATTGTAGGTTTAAAATCCGTAATTACTAATAAAGAATCATTAAAATCATTTTTTAACGCTAAAATTGGACTTTTATCACTTCTATATTCCAAAGGAATACCGTGTTTATTTATACTTGTTTCAAATACTTTCAATGATTTTATTAAAAAATCATAATGTCTTTTAGAAGGATATAAAATGCAATATTCAGATGGACTGTTATTATTATGCAAATCTTTTGGCAAATATACAAATACTTTTATAGGTAAAGAATACTCTTTTGAATATTTTATTGCTTCAACAAAAGCCCAATTATCTTCATATCTAAAATCTCTTTTCAACCATAAACAAATATATTTTCCATTTACATTTTCTTTCTTGGTATTTAGTAATATTGATCTTATTGACAACTCCATATTATTTATTATTTATTAATATTTTTTATTACTTTTAAAGCACTATTCAATGCACCTTCAATCCATGCTTGTTTATCAGAAAAACCTTCACCACATATATAAATATTTTCTAATGGATTCATTATTTCTTTCTGAATATATGATGAATCATATCCAGGTAACCAGTGATGACAACCAACATTCCATAAATGCGCTTTGAAGTATTCAGGATCTTCTATATTATGATCTGGAAATACTTTCTTAATATTTTTTGAAATTATTTTCTTCAATATATTATCAGATTTTAATTCGTATTTGTTTTTCATAAATGGTTTCGTATCTTCTCCATCAGTATAAGAAATCATTATTAATCCTTTTTTCTTATTGATTGGTATTATTTGTCTTAACAAATTATTAGTTGTTGTTCTGTTTATATTTTTAAACCATATATTCTTGTAAATTGCATATATTCTAATTAAAGGTGCTTCATATAGTGAGTCTATATATTTGTGAATTGGTTTTATTATTTCAAACTGTTTCAATTGATGTGGCTTGGTCGCAAATATTACTTTCTTTCCAATTATTTTTCTTTTTTTGTGTTTTATACTAATTTTAAATACATTGTTATTCTTTTCTACAGAATTTACATAACTTTTCAAAAATATTTTTGAACCATTTTTTTCAATTGTTTTTTTCATATTTTCACATAAACTACTTAATCCTTCCATTAAAACATAATATTGAATATTTCCAAAATCATTTTTGAAAGTATTATAAGCATCTAAAGCATTCATTTCCTTTATTTCTGAATAATAACCAAAAATATTTACTATATGATCTGCTTTTTCTTTTGACTTTAGAATATTTACTAAATGTTCATAAAATGTTATCTTATTGAGATTTTTTGTTGTTTTTGTTCTTTCAATTACTTTATTTAATATTTTTTGGAATTCAATATTAGAATTCAAAGTTATTTTGTTTTTTTTATTTTCAAAACATTCTACATAATCTATTTTTTTAGGAAGAACCATTTTAGTCATTTTATAATATTTGATCAATTCCAATAACAATTTATGATTGTTATTGAATCGGGCAGCACCTACTTCATAACCTTTTGGATGAGTATAAATTCTCCCTCCTATATAACTTCGTTCATCAAATAAAGCAACTTTATTATTCTTTGATAATTTATGGGCACAATATAATCCAGATATTCCACCACCTATTATTATTATGTCATATGGTTTACCATATTTCAAATTTTTTTTATTAACATTTTTTGAATACATATTATATATATGTTTTTAATATTCAAAGATATTTAGCATTTAAGATATTATTATTTCCAATAAATTTAATATATTATTTGTTATATTAAAGAACAATACTAATAATCAATCTCAATGCGCCAACACATCCAAATTTAAACAATAAACATTAATAATTAGTTAATATGAACAATCAATCTTTTTTTAAAAAAGTACCAAATATATCAGACATCTCTATTTTATTATCACATCTTTCATACAATTGGTCTAATAAATTAAACATTATTAATTTAGAAAAACAATTTCAACAAGAAATCGCAAATATACAAAACTCAAAAGATCAAAATCAACATATTAATCATCTCAAATCAAATATACAAAATATTATTAAAGAACTATGTGCATTCACAACATCACATTTACTTAGTAGTGCCACTAGATTTCTAAATAAACCATATTCAGATGATATTTCACAACAAATTATTGTTTTACACAAATTATTAGATAATAAACAAGATGATTATTTTGATAAAAATGGTACTTTTACTATTACACTCGTTTTAATTGTAGGACTTTTCACTAAATTTGTTAATACCCATATTAATCATGTTTTATCAGATACAAATAGTTATATTTTTTGGTATTATGGTTCATATAATAAAATTATTGCCCTATTACAAGAAAAATATAATGATTGTTTTTGGGTTAACAGTGAATTAACATGGAAAGGATACAATAATCAAAAAAATGTTATTGTTCCTGTACAAGCACAACCTGTTAATAATACAATTATCAGATTTTATATAGAATTACTAATTTCTATGATACATTCTAAAGGTAGTCGTAATTTTATTATTATTACAAATAATATTCCACCTAAAATATTATTAGAACACAATTTAATCAAGTCACAAAATTTATACCATATTAATTAAGTTTCCAATATAAATTTATTATTAAAAGTATCTACCTTTTTATGAAAAATATATGTAATCAAAATATATTGAAATTTTTATCATTCAGAGATATTATATATATATGTCAAGCATTATCCAATAACATTGATGAACAACATATTATTGATTTATGCTTTTTCTCAAAAGGAGATATTTTTCCATTTTTTCCTCAATATATAAAACATAACATATATTTTATTCAAATTGCTATAAATTATAGCCTACAAGAATACGCTATTTTACGTTATGTACCAATGAAATTATGCAATATATTATGGAAGAATACACATTTCACGTGTTACAACTATTTAAAAGCATTAAACTATGTTTCATCACATAAAGGTAATATACCTAACACATTTTATCCTATGTTTCAAGATAATGGCTTTGTTTATGTTTGTTTAAGAAATGATGGGTGTAGATTAAAACAACTTGTATACCATATTAATTCTAAAATATGGGTAGAAATTGCTATTATCCAAAATGGTAATGCTTTATTGTATGCATCAAATCAATTAAAAAATGATTTAGACTTAGTTAAAAAATGTGTTTCTAAATTTCCATGGGCAATTGAATATGTAGGGAATCAATGTATTAATAACAAAGATCTTATACAATGTGCTACAAAAAATGTTAAATGGGTTGCACGATTTATTAAAAAATATGCGGAGAGTTGACACAAAATAATAAAGATTTATCGATATGGTGTTACAACTTCAAGTTGAGAAAAAAAGATACAAAAATGTTGAAAAATTTCTATGTTGTTCACATATTGAATTAGAACACATACAATCATATTTTCCATCATCAGTTAATGATTCTATTAAATTCAGTAAATGGAACACCATTATCTTAAATAACAGATTGATAGATGTAATTTCTGAAAAACAAAATTCTTATAGTGGAATTATAGATTGTTCTGGTATTTATAATCAAATTGAATTTCATATCAAAAGCACACCTATTATTGAACCAAGAACTTTTTTTAATTATAAATCATCAAATGCTTCTCATTTAGTTCCAGGCAATTATAGAAAATGGAGAAATACAATTGACAAAATACATTCATGTGATAATAGTGCTTATATTGATACACTTTGTAGTGTTTATCTTTCTAGACTTAAAGAATTTGGATTAACTCCACATTATGGTTCTATATATGGTATTTATAGTGGAGTTATTAAAGATTATCAAGAAGATATAACTGAAGAATATTCAATTATTAATGAAGATAATTGGTTAATTTCATGTATTCAAAAAAATAAAATTAAAATTAAACACATTTATCCACGACAAATTAATAATAATAACATATATAATTTAGAAGTATGTGATTTGGATGAATATGCAATAGACGCACCAGATGGAATCGTTCCTTGCATTGAAGAAGATGATGATACTAAACATATCATTATTTATCCAGAAGTACCAGTTCAAATTGTTTTTATGGAAAAATTTGATATTACATTAGATAATCTTTTGAAAGATTCTATTAATAGAGTTAGAATACCTACCCGATTCTCTTTCGTAAGATATATTAGACAAATTCTTGTTATTAATAAATTAAAAGCTTGGATATTTCAAATATTAGCTGGATTATATTGTGCTAACAAACACATTTATTTTGTTCATAATGATCTCCATGTTCAAAATGTTATGGGCAAAAAAACAAATAATAAATATATTTATTACCAACTATCAGACAATATATATAAAATACCAACTTATGGATATATTATGAATATTATTGACTTCGGAAGAAGTACTTTCAAAATTAATAATCAACTATATATCGGCGACGTTTTTGATGAAAATGGAGATGCGGGTGGGCAATATTACCCAAACTGTGGTATTCAACCACACCCAGCTTTCGATTTAGCACGATTGGCATGCTCGTTTGTTGAAGACTTAGATGATTCATTATGGCCAACTAAAGACGATTTAAACAAATATGATATAGGATGTCTTATTAATAATTGGACATATGATGATAATGGATACAGTTTATTGGACATTGAAGGATTTGAATTATATATTCATATTGCAAAACATTTTAGAAAAAAAACACCAGAAACTATGCTTGGACATTATACATTTAATTCATATATTTTCAAATCAAATGAAAATTTATCAGACATAAATCTAATTCCTCTGAAATTTAATTAAGAGTGAAATTAATATAATAATATTATTACATTCTTAAAATTAATGGATTCTTTTTTATCATGGTTATCTCAATTTAGAGTTCAAAAAGGCGAAAGATATTCTCATTTAGGATTGGATACATTCAGAGGTGCGTTTTATATACCAGATGAACATAAAAATGAATTTCATAAAAGATATTTTGAACATGTATTTGTCTCCGGTTTGAAATGTGATTTAGTGGAAAAACACAAAGATCTATGCTGCTTACTTTATGATCTTGACTTCAAAATACCTAAAGAATCTACAGAAAGGGCTTATACTTTAGATAAAATTAAGAATTTCATAGAATGTGTTACAAGAATTTTATCACAATATATAGACACTTCTTTATCACACACATTTGATGCATATGTATGTGAAAAAAAAGAACCAACAACTAAAAAAGATTGGAAAAAAGACGGCATCCATATTATGTTTCCACACATTGTTACTGAACCCGCATTACAACATTACTTTAGAGCAGAATTACTTATGGAATGTAAACATATTTTTCATGAATGCATCAACGACATTGAAGATATTATTGATGAAACTGTTCTTGAAAAAAATGGTTGGATGATGTATGGCGCTAGTAAAACAGATGGATTTCCATACAAATTAACAGGTATTTGGGGATATTCAGAAATTGAAGAAGTTGGAAATACTTTACCAACACGTATTACTACATCAGAATTCAATACTGACACAGTTGAACTTGTTAATTTCTTATCCATTAGAAGATACATCACTGCAGATGTATCTCCTATCAAAGATGGAATGCAAGACATTATTGATAGCTGGATAAGTCAATATCATTCAGAATCAAAAAGTGATTTAATAAGACCAAGACAATATCACCAACGTATTACTAACGGATATACAGATTTAAATACTGTACAATCACTTGTTGAAATATTATCAGTTGAAAGAGCAAAAGAACGTAACTTATGGATGCAAGTCGGATGGTGTTTACATAATATTAGTGAAACATTATTAAATTGTTGGATTACTTTTAGCCAAAGATGCGAACAATATTCTTCCACTGCAGAAGAAGACTGTAAAAGAGAATGGGATAAAATGGAGAAAAAAGATATGAGCATTGGCAGTCTTCATATGTGGGCTAAAAAAGATAATGAAAAAGCATATATTGAAATTACTAGAAATGATTTAGAATATTATATTAGCACAACGGTTTGTAGAGTTGGAAACAAAAATATGGGACCAAAAGGAAAACGTCTTACTGCTGTAGCACTTATTGATTTAGTTTTTCATATTGTTTCTGCTTTTAAACACAAATATGGACATATTTTTGTGTGTGGAGGGTATGAAAAAAAAATATGGTATGAATTCAGAAATAATAGATGGGAAAAAGATGACGCCGATATTGGATTCAAAATTAAAGTTGTTGATGAATTATTTAATGATTTTATGAATGTTAGTAAAAACATACGATTTAGAGCTGAAAAACTTTCAAATACACATCCCAGTAAAGAAAAATACGAATATACAGCTAATGAAATTAGTAAAGTTGCCAGTAAGTTTAAAGATGCCGCTTTTCGTAACAAACTTGCTTTAGAAGCATGTGAACAGCTATATTGGAATAGATCAAGACAACATGAAGACAATAATTTTGAAGATATACTTGATACTAAAACTGAATTAATCAGTTTTAAAAATGGAGTTTATGACCTTGAAAATGATATTTTTAGAGATGCAAGATGTGAGGATTATGTATCCTTGTCTACAAATATTGAATTTGAAAAATATAGTTATAGAGACAAAATTGTTGTTGAACTTCAAGAATTTATAAGCCAAATTATTCCACATAAAGATACAAGAGATTATGTTCTTACTGTATTAGCAGGATGTTTGTCCGGTGGAAGAAGATATGAACATTTTCATATATGGCTTGGTAGTGGCGGTAACGGTAAATCAAAATTAATTGAATTATTTGAAAATTGCTTCGGTGATTATTGTTCACATCTTTCCGTCGCATGCATTTGTAAACAAAGACCCAGTTCAAATGCAGCATCACCTGAATTAGCTAAACTTAGAAATAAACGCTTTGTTGTACTACAAGAACCAAATCAAAAAGAAACTATACAAACAGGCATCATGAAAGAATTAACAGGAGGAGATAAAATAGAAGCAAGAGCTCTCAATTGTCCACCTATTATTTACCAACCTCAATTCACTTTACTAATGACTTGTAATACACTACCAGAAGTTCCACCACATGATGGTGGCGCATGGAGAAGAATGAAAGTCGTTAAATTTGAATCAGAATTCAAAGAAGATCCAAACCCAGAAAAACCAAACGAATTTAAATTAGATGTCAATTTAAATCAAAAACTAGAAAAATGGAAAAAACCATTTATGTGGCTACTTACAGAATATTTTAAAAAATATAGAGATTCACCATATGTTGAACCAGAACCAGTTAAAAAAGCAATTGAAGAATACAGAAAAGCTAATGATATTTATTATGATTTTGTTGATGAATATATACAAGCTAACACAAAAGATGGTCTACCTTTACCACCAAGCTCCGTATTGTGGTTAGATGAATTATATGCACAATATCAAATGTGGTATAAAGCTACTATTAGTGACTCGAGAGCACCTAAAAGAAAAGACCTAGAAGAATATATTACTAAAATATTTGGACCACCTTTTAAAAAAGGAGGAAAACGTGGATGGAAATCATTAAAACTTAGAACAGATGATAATAATGATGATGATGATCAATCAGATGAAGATTATGATATGGTACTTCCACAACATACAACCACCGCAAGTGCATTCATTTAATTATTCTTTATCAATTTTAAAATACTACAAATCAATCTTTTTTATTGTTTGTTTTATCAATTTATCTAATAAATCTGAACGTATTATATTTTTTAATTCATTTAATAATAAATTACTAATCATAGATTTTTGTATTAAATACGAATAACCATTACTATTCATATTGCACAAATATTTTACTACTTTGTTTATATGATACTTTAAATTTTGATTTTTATTTATATTTTCTTCTTTTTCTCTCAAAAATGAAATATATATTCTTATTAATTGCATGTTATTACTGAATTTTGAAGGTTTGCACATTAAATCTTTTATCAAATCTAATAATATTTCTATTTCATCATAAATTTTTGCATCGTATCTCTTTTTTAACAATATTTTTTTAGACTCGTGCGACGACTTGCTTTTTATTAAAATATTAGTTAAATCACAATATTTTAAATATTCATATATTTCACCCTCTATATCAATATTTATACTATTCAATCCAATACTTGTTATATCCACCAACATTACTATTAATTTTTAATTGCTTTTTGTCTTTAGATTCCTTTTTTTTACGACTATTTTTAGGCTTCACTATTTTGCATACTTTATTTGTTTTTCTTTTGTATTTTTTCAATATTTTATTATTTTTTTTTGAACGACTTAATATACTCTTTTTCGCTTTCTTCGCATCAGATAAAGCAGAAGATGCACTAATAGGTATAGACATCACAGACTTCTCTATATTACTTACTCTCTTTCTTAATTCAACCAAACTTTTCTCTAATTTATTTTTTCCTACATCCAATTCCGAATTTATCATGTATATGCTTGGATTATTTATATTATCAATTTTTATATTACTTTCACCTTTCATTATAAATTATATTCTTTTTATTTTAATTCATCATCCATTAAATAAAAAATTATAATAAGTATGATCAAAGAAGTATTAGTTTCATATTCTAAAGATAATAAAGCACTTATTTCTACATATCTTTTAGTTGTTATTGTTGGAATTATTGCATCATTTGTTCTTATTCCGAAATTTACATCTGATCTAATGAACTCTATATCCGCAAAAAATAAAAACAATTTCAATGTTAATCAAGATTATATTATTAATGTTATACTCACTTTTATTCTTGTCGTTTTTACTGATCTCGCTAGAAGATGGTTAGAAGACACAATTGTACCAGCATTTGTTAGACATGTTAGAAGACATATTTATCAATATGTTATGAATTCACACCAAAGTGACAAACCTGTAGAAATCGGTAAATTATTAAGCTGCTTCTCATATTTACCATATACTATTAGATCTGTTGTTATTGATATTGTTAGACATTATTTACCACATTTCTTAGCATTACTCATACTTACAGCATATTTCTTCTATTTAGATACTAATATAGGCGCTTTACAATTAGTTACCTTTATTGTTTTTCTATTCATTTTGTATAAAAATAGCAAAGAATGTTTAGATACAAGTTATGAAGCGCAACACGACTACATGAAATTATCAGAAAATGTTAAAGACAAAATATCTAATATTTCATCAATATATGCTACACATCAAGAAAATTCGGAAATTGAAAAATATGATAAACTTAATCTTATTAATACAAATATACATAAATTTAGCCTTAGACAAGTATGGAAATTAAGATTCTATGAAGAAATACTTATTATTTCATCATTTGTATTTTTTAATATTCTTGTAATCAAAACTAAAATGCCTAAACACAAAGCTATCGCATTATATGTTGCAGAATTATATTACTTCATTAGAATTATACAAGCAACACAAGCAAATCTTGTAGGAATATTTACTCATGTTGGTGAAACTTTAGCTATGACTGAATATATGGATATTATTATTTCTAATATGCATCAAAATAATGATAATAGTGATCCCATTCAAAAAAATAAACCAGCCATTAAAGTTGATAAACTATATTTCAAATATAATCAACAGTCACCTTGGATATTCAAAGATATCAATTTCGTATTCAATAAAGGAGATAAAGTATATATTAAAGGAGACTCCGGTTGTGGTAAAACAACACTATTTAAACTCATATTAGGAAGTTTACAACCTAATAAAGGTACCATTTCTGTATTCGGATCTACAAATACAGAAACTATACGAGACAATATCAGCCTTGTTGATCAACATTCTAAACTTTTTAATGATACTATTTATAATAATATTAAATACTCTAATAATGCATCTGTTCAAGATGTTAAAAAAATACTTAAATCATTAAATACTAATATTTTTGATAAATTACCAAACGGTATACACACACAAGTAGGTGTTGATTCATCATTTATGAGCGGAGGACAAAGACAACTTATTATACTATTACGCACATATTTCAGAAAAGCTAAAATTGTTTTAATGGATGAACCTATAGCAGCAGTTGACGAAAATAATGTTTCACTAATATTAAAAATGATTAATATGATTTCAAAAGATAGAACATTACTTGTTATTTCACACAATACACGCATGTCACAAATTACCAATAAAGAAATTCAATTGTGCTGACTTATTTTTTCATGAATATCTTTTTCTGTAAAATTAAAACAATAATCATTAAATAAACTTTTTGTTACCTCAAATAAACTAAATTTTAATTTACGATTCAATAATATTATTATACATGCTTTTCTCGATTTTTCACGAATTTTTTTCTTTAATTTATCATAATTACATACATTACAGCATCTCTCAAAAATTTTCTCAATTATTAATTTATTTCCAAAATCACATTTATCAACATTTTCTAATATTGTTTCCGCAAAACAACATAATATTGTATTCATATCTTTACAAATATTGTCAAGTATAATCATTTCGCATAATATATTTATTTCATTTATCGTATGTTCACATAAATCATCTTTAAAAAATAATTTATTCAATATTTTATCTACTTTTTCTATTATAGCTTTTATATTTTCTACATTTTCTAATCTATTTAATCTTTCTATCATAATACAACGGATTGTACTTAGAACTGTCACGTTTACTATTTCTATTCTGTTATTATATTCAAATATTTCTCTTAATATTTTTCTTGAACCATTTTCAATTGACTCAATACTTATATATTTACCTTTTAATCCACTACACTTATAAGAATCCAAAGCTAAAATGTATTGACCTTTACTATTTGTAATCACATCCATAAAAGACAATGAATCGTCAGCAAATATATTTTTATTTGTATTATACATTTTTACAAAAATTCTATTATGTTTACCAGCATAACCAGTTATACAGTTATATTTCAATAACAATTCACAATCTTCACTTACAATTGCATTCACTATGCTCATATAAACTTTATATATAATTTACTAAATTTTTATTTATAAATTTATATATATTTATTCATAATTAAAATTTCGCATTTTTAACATAATTTTCGAAATTTTCGAACCCCACATCATCAAAATGCATCTCAAATTTTAAATAATCAAAATTCATACCAATACTATCTCCATAATAATCGCCGGCGCCGGCGCCGGGCTCGGCGGGGGGCGGCGCGGTTGAGCTATGATGAACTGTTGAGTTAATGGCAACTTTCATTATTTCATTTCTTGGATTGGATGATAAACTAGGAGTCGTTATGACGCCGCCCGAGTCGCCGCCGGTGTGAAGCAATTCAACGACGCCACCTTCCTTTCTTTCATACAAAGCAAAACTCGCATTGGTCGAATCATTAGTTATACACAAAAAGTATTTCGAAGTGGAAGTCGCGCCGAGGGTTCCAACCTCAATGTTCTTAGTAGAATCCCCTGACCAGGCGCTGACGCTAGAAGAAAGTTCAATATTTTGCTTGCTAATTGCACTTACATTTATAAGAGTTTGTTCACCCATTGCACTCACATTAATTGTGCCGACCATCGATGCGGCGTGGCCGGAAACGGTGCATTCATATTTATATGTCCCGATCCCTCCAGTAGTTGTATCAGGAGTGAACGTTATATCGCCAGTGTCATCATCCACCACGCCCACGTCCGCACCTGCGCCGTCGACCTTATATATTTTAATAGGATGGGTGGCTAAGTATCCAAATGATACATTTTCTTTTATTACTAATGTATCTCCAATGTTAATATTAAAAGAGGGATTTGCGGCGGCGTCGCCGACATCAACGCCGGTTCGGTCAACACCGGCGAAATAATACCCTGCCGAGTCCGCGGGCGTGTTACTGGCGTAACTGGTTTCTATATCATATCTAGTTTCTACTTCCGAAACAGTTATATCTAATATTTGCCCGCTGTTAGGGACGAACGCCGACGAGGTGAATGATGCTTCGAAGGATAGAAAAATGGTGAAGTCCATCGTCCCCGAAGCATCATTCACATCTGACGGCCAGACCGTCCTATTTATAGTATGTACATTGAATCCCATATTATTATACTTCAACGTCGACTGGTCCCAGCGAGGCAACTGGGTTGCGTCTAACATTTCTGGATAACTAATATCATATGGATTTTCTGGTTCTGGCTCTGGTTCTTGTTCTGGTTCTGGTTCTGGTTCTGGTTGTGGTTCGGGTTCTGGCTCTGGTTCAATAATCAGTTCAGTGCTTGTATATGAAGCAGTGACGCCGGAAACGTCGCGTAAATGAGTGTCATTATATTTAAGAACACCACTACTATCGAAAAATACGTCTGCTACGGAGCCGTCGTCAGTTTGAAATAAATTTACAAATGATTCATTTGGTAACCCCCTCTCTTTTACGGCTTCCAATAAGGTTTCAGCAAGATTGAGACCCTGCGGATTCTCTTGATCGGGTTGGAAGTGGGGCGCCTCGGAGAGATCCGGATAACCGAAAGTTCCATCAGCTTCGTTTCGGATAACATCTGGAGTCATAACATCAAAAACAAATTCTAGAGAAGAAAAAGTAATGCCTTTAAGATTTATAGACTCATATGGTATATCATATATTTTTGATATGAATTCTGTTATAATTTGTATTACATTTTGTCTACCAATCCCCGCGGATTCGTATAATGTTTGAAATTTAGAGAGGAGACCACCATCAGTTTGTGTATCTTCGTATCCCCAGTAGTAACTTACAGTTACAGTAAATGCTGTTCTTGGTTCAACTCTCCAACCCAAAATGAAAGACACATTTTTTTCAGTAATTGGTACACTATCTGTAATTTTACTCACCAATTTACCACGTTCACCTACTCTCAAAGCACTGCTTAAAGTTGCATCACCACTAGCAACAGAAGATGGGCGTGATACAGTTAATTTTAAATTATATAAAATGTATAAAATATCACCATAACCAAAATTTATTATACCAGATTGTTCCTCTTGTACAATAGCATAATCTCTATGCCAAATAGTTGACTGTTTAAACCAATAATCAAAAATTTCAGTTTCTGTTTTTATTCCAGTTAACTCAGACTTTGTTCTTTTTTCTACATTATCGTTTAAACTGCCAGAACCATCAACATCACCTGTTGGGTCATTTACAAAAAATAAACCATTATTACGTAAACTCTCTTGTGTAAAGTCAATATTGCTAATATTTGGTATTTGATCAAATATTTCTAAAACAAAAATATTGTAAATTACACCACGTAATAACCGTTTAGGATCTTTAACCAATAAAAAATTATTATTAAAAAGGTCCATATTATAATTAAAAGCTGGGTCAGGTCCCGTTCTGTCAATTGTTTGGGGAGTTGATATCACATTACCAGAATCATCATACATCACATTACCAGAATCATCATACTTAGTATAGTCAACTGTATCTTTTGTACCAAAATTAATCTCTTCGGGAAGATTATTTGCACCATCAATTTCTTTATCTACTTTTTTTGTATAAAAATAAGGTATATAACATCTATTTCCAGAATCATCTAAAGGGTAACTAGTTTCACCAGAATTACCAAGAGTTTGTCCACTTACGTCAAAAGAAGTTGTATAATTATCATTTGCGTCTTTTATTCTGTTATCATCAAATATTACTGATTCAGTATAATCAATATTAACATTAACTTGGGTTTGTTCAAAATTATTGACAATAATTGAGAAATCTTTTAATGTTCCATAATTTGTAATAGCGAAGTCGACACTTTTAAAGGCGAATTCTTCATCAAGCGGCTGAAAAGCTAAATCTTGTATCGCATCTAATTTAACAACATTAGGATTTAAATACGACGGCATTTAATTAGTGTTTCATTTTAAAAAAATTAACTAAATTTTATTTTTCAGTGTTAGAAAAATTTATCACTTTTTCTTTTTTATTTTTTTTATTTTCCAGTTTTAGAAAAATTTATCATTTTTTCTTTTTTCTTTTTTTATTTTTCACTATTGAACAAAAATTTATTTTTTGCTCTTTAATATTTTATTATGTATTTTTTATGCTTTAATGTTTGATCCCGGTTGTGTAGTGGTTGCATAATCTTGAATTTCCATGACTTCTTCTATGGTCAACACTTGGTCACAAATAATAAGAGACGTAAGTTCACCTTTTGCAAAATAACTGCTGCCAAATCCTCCGACACACCATGGTGTTACTGTTAGTTGATTAGTCTGTGCTTGATTGATAAACATGGGGCAAATTCCATAATATTTACCACCAAAGTATAAATCAAACGAAGACGTATCCCCGTTATAAATGTATGTAATCAATACAAAATCATCACTTGGTAACGCACCATTATCGCGAATGGCTGTATTATAAGTTGTAATATTTGCACCACCACCTAACATCCATAACTCTTTTTTGTTATTCTTTTGAGCGATGTTATTACCTGACGCCGGCCCTACTAAAATAACCCCACTACCAGCTCCGTTATGAGGAGATCCTACTTTGTAGTAGAAACTTATTGTTGCGTAATTAGTAAAACTCGGTGCATTCTGTAAAGTATACAAGTGATTTGTAAATATTACTGTGGGTCCGTATTCACTTGTTCCTGTTGTTTCAGTTCCTGTAATGGTACCGTTGTTCGAGCCAATATGATCTATTAGTTGAGTATTGTTCACGCTTCCATCGTAATAATGTATGATGTGTTGCGTCGCAGCAGGTCTGGTAGGAGTCGCGGGTGCTATGTAAGTTCCATCTAAATGATTTCCCATGGTGCCTTTATTGAAATCGTGTAAATATTTGTAATCTTGAATGTTTTCTAGCGGTTTGTTTTTAATAACCAAAGATGCTAAATCTCCAGATGGTTGTTGATTAGAATCGCCATGACCAGCAATAAGTTTTTTACCTATTTCCCAGTTTTGTTTATTAATAGAAGAACCTCCACCAGTAGCTTTATAACCAATATATGTATTGTTTATATAATACGTAACTCCTCCTGTAGTGCTTGCATTCGTAGATTCATTTTCGGCAAAAACAGCAGTAAAATAAAACCATTCATTGTTTTTAGGCGAATCAAAAATGTAATTGAGCGTCGCATAATTTCCTGCAACTTTCGTCATTAAACCGGTATCAGCTACCACTCCAACCCAAAATCCCATATGAGCTGCATGTCCACTTTGTGCATGATGTGCTTGAATAATATGTCCACCTGTTTGATCTGGATTGTTTACATTTCTCCAAATAAATGATAATGTTGCACCAGTAAAATTATTACATTCTAATCTAAATCCAGGATTAGTAATAGTATAATAATTATCTGGTGTTGTTCCATCATTTGAACCCAATGTTACATAATCTCCATGTATTGCATCTGTTCCTGTAATAGCTGTTCCACTTGAAATTGGAATATTGTCATCATTATATATACTAATTTTGACTTTATCAACGAGACTATTATTGTTTGAACCGGTATCACCGTTAAATGCCCAAATTGCACCTTCCCAAAATGGAGGTGGTGGTGGAGGTGGTGTCCAACAAAGTTGACAAAATTCTGTTCCAGGTACCATACACGCCGGTTGACCCCTTACACTGAATTCAGCAAGATAGAAATACGTTGATGAAGTCTTTTGGACTATTATAACAAACAGATCGTAACAATCATCATAGTTTACAGAACCATGTGTTCCATTCTCGTAATGATCCGCGTAATTGTTTTGTACATTATTTAAGTCTATAGTAATACCTTTTATACTTGCACCCGTTTCTGGCCATGTAGTATCCATAGTATTAAGACTAATATCTACGCTTTCGTGTAAAAGCACTTTAGAATTTACAAAATTATCATTCGATGCGTAAATTCTGAAAGATTTTGGATATTGAGCTCCATCTTCGCTTATTATTATTTTTGTCGGATAAATTCTTCTAGGCAATTTTATAGAAATAAATCCACCTGGATATTCATCGAACCCATATCCATGATAAGCCGTTTGGCGTGCTTGTCCACCTTCCCAAACATATTCACCACTTCCATTGTCAAAATATTTATGTGTGTAGAATAAACAACTAGTAGCTGGATTATGATCAAAAGCATAAGCAACTTGCCCTGTGGAATTCGTCATTTCGGTTATTACGTCTATCACACCATCCGCAAAACCTGGAAGTGTATGCCAAACATGATTGTGATAATATAGTCTCTCGTAGTCAGCGGTCGCGCTCCACAGTGATTCTGATGGCCATGTTTGATTTGCTTCTAAATTAACACTTGGGTTATCGACAGGGGTACCCTCCTTTTGACCCATGATAATTACAGCATTTATCATTAAATAGGTATTCGTCGACTCTGGAACAATTATTGCATATTCATTAAACATTTCCTTTCTTGATGCATTATTCTTTTTATCAAAAATATTGTACTTACCAAACTTGAAGGCACCACCGTTGGGCATAATAGTCGTTTGTCCGTAATATTCGGTAGAACCATTATTGGTCCAAGATTCATCAGTACCATTCCAGTGGTCATCTACATATAATAATTCCGTTTGTGTTTTCCAGCCATCGTTTGATGCAAATAGATGAAATTTACGTACAGTATGTGCCAAGTTAGAGTGTGTATTCATAGAACCCAAGTAAAGATAATTTGGATAAATCATTGTTGGGAATCTTATTCTTACATATGCACCATCTATTCCAGTAACACATGTATATCCAGCAGTCTTCAAATAGCCACCGGTTTTGTAGGGATCAGCCACAGTCCCGTCAGAATTATAAATCCCAGCACTATAAAACTTAGTGTGAGTGCTTGTACTACCCATAACTGAATATCTATCATCGAAAGCATGCATCACGTTCATATAATTGTATCGCCATGGTGATGAACACATCCAGTATGTGCCATCAGCATAACCACTTCCGTAAACTTGTCGCTGTAGACACATTCGATAATCATATTGTGCACTTCGAGTATCTTGGAATATTTTTCCATAAGAGTATCCTGATAATTCAGGATCATTACTACAATATGTTGATCTTGGTGGCCATTGTAATGTTTCACCTAAACTAATATTTCTTGTAAATGGATTTACAGGATTATCTTCAGTTACATGTTCGTTACTAGTAAATTGCAAAATATTTTGCCCTCCCATATATCCATGATTCGCACAATGGAAACTAGCAGTGCCAAAATCACCTTTTACATATATTGTAACTCTTCCAAAATAATAATTAATTCCAGCAATTGCGGATGAACCCGTTTCAGAACCAGAACCGTCATAATATGCATTGTCTCCGTAATATTCAATATTTGTACCCGATTGTTCTATACCAATAGGATGTGATTCAGGAACATTTTCGAGTATCCATGTTCCTAATCCAAGATGAATTGTACCTGATAATATTTCATACTTCATTGGATTTGTGAATGAATAAACGTCTGATGTTGTTGGAGAAACATTATTAAAACTTGCAGTTACTTCTTGTATACTTAAAGCTTTATCCCAATATGTGAAGTTTTTAACCAAGGCATCCATATATTCGTCTCCGGAGGGAGCACCATATCCAATTTGATATCCATTTGGAGCAACGAGAGGATCCACTTCAGTATCCATTCCAGTCGGAGACATAACAGTACTTCCAATTAATTCTAGTTCATTACTACTAAAATTCATATAAACCTTTATATTAGCATTGTTTCGCACCAGTACAAAATTATAAGTTTTACCATTAAGATTCCAATAATGTGTTACATCTGTAAAGTTTTGACTATTGTTTTTGCCAGTACTACCCTCCCACCAATTCAGTCTGAAGGCATTACCTATCATATGTGGTAGCAAACTCCCCACACTACTCCATCCTAAATTAAGTGGAGTCGTCCAATTGTGCGTTCTGTATAGTTTAAATTGTACAGCTACTGTAAATTTAGGTCCTAATGGGAAATAATCCAATTGAATATATTGTGACATACTACTGCCTGGGTTTAAGCGAACACCATTAGAATCTTGCGTTGGACTTCCAATTAAACTCCAAGTATAACCTGAATCACCAATATTACTTCCATTTGTAGGATCAGTAAAATCCAGATGATATGTTGGTGCATAATTCATTGCTGTGAGAATTCTATTGTCACCTATAGTCTTAATAGATAAAGTTTCGATATTTGTAGAAAGGCTGTCTTCTTCTTGACCATGGAGAATCAATGCGTCAATGGTAAATATATTTTTTGCTGGCGCAACCTTATTTATTACAAAACAATATGTATCATAAACATCTAATTGGGAAACTTGGGAAGCGCCACCCTTTCTAAAGTCAATACGCCGTCCATAACAAACATCTGCTATGTCAAATGTGGTATGTGTATCTGCAGGTCCTGCATTCTGAGGATTCGAAGTTATGTTGCCTGGATTTTTGAAATAAACTGGCTCACCATCGAATTCAGATTTATGATGATATACGACATCCCAATCTGTGGCACTTTCAGTCATATATACTCTATTATATTGAGTTGTGTTGCTCAAAGTACTATCGGATGAACGACGTCCATAAATTCTAAAATCGTTCATATTTTCGGCGTTTTTCCAGGTTTCACATATAGTAATACCTGTCAAATATATATTTTTAGGCAACATTATCCATAGCCAGTTTCCTAAATAGCCATCTTTAGTATATCCCAGAGTCGGAAATGTAGAATCATTTGGATTATCATCATACCTTCCTCCAGCACTAACTCTATTGTGATTAGTTCTATAGCCCCAACCCGCAGCACTACTGCCGCTCCAATAGACATGTTTCCAGAACGCCATGCCCAAAGTGTTATTACCGTTGGCTCTATCAGCCCTAAATTCATAAATACCATTTCCGTAAGCTGCACCTGAAACGTCGGCACTTCCACCGTGAGAATAATATATGCCCATAGAGCTGCCATTTTGACCTAATGAATGTAAATCAGTAAATGCTGGTCCATATGGATCATTTCCTCCATTATTCGAATTTGCTTGTGGAGCATTTTGTGAACCTGCTCCGTATCCATCTTTCATAATTGGCCATAAATCGACCGATGGGTATTCACGAACATTAGTATTTAAGTTAACCATAAGTGGAGGTTCAGGCTCTGGTTCTGGTTGTGGCTCAGGTTCTGGCTCTGGTTCTGGCTCTCCTATTGCAAAAGCATGTTCGCCATGGGCTTGTACTAAAATATCTATAGGCACAACTGTGTCATAAATAATCAAACTCGCCAAATCACCATGGAGTTTATGAGATGCTGAATGAGTATAAGCACCTATATATGTTGCACTTTCATCAATCCAACCTGTAGTATGCGAAGCAGTATGAACTTCGTGTTCATTGATATATACGTGTGCAGTTGTACCATCATAAACCAAACTATATATAAACCATTCATCATTTTCTGGTTTATTAGCGGGTGCCCAATGACTTGCATTTCCTGTCGTATTATGATTACCAGTCATATACCATTCACCGCTTTCAAAACCTTTAATATTTAACCCTCCTTTATGAACAGCAAATTCAATATGTCTTCCAACTGCGGACAAAACACATTGCCAATCCGCATTTATTTCTGTTCTTATAATAACACTTATTGACAGTTTATTAGAAGATATTGCGGAACTTAAGTGTGAATTTATTACATAATGATGTGATGACATATCTACGTAATTTCCATAAATAGCATCAGTTCCAGTTACTGGACTACCAGTATTTATTGTTGCATTATAAGTTCCGGTCTTAATATCTACCAACTCATTTCCATTTACTGAACCATCAAAATGAGCAACTACGTTATTTCCATATTGATAAGCGGGTCCACGTGGAGGTACAAAAGTTGCGTAAACAATCAATTCACCTAAAGCTACAGAATATTCAACACCAGTATTTAATCCAGTTATATCTATTTTCAACCCAGTAGCATTTAATGGTTGTGATAAACCTAAATATACTAATGTTGGTACATTTTCTTGCCCATCTGTTTGAGGATCTCCTACATAATAAGTTGATACTATATCGTAATACAAAGCAGATTCTGCTTCGCTCATACTTGATATGTTATCCTGAGTAAAGCTAAATTTCAAAGTACCGCGTCTACGAAGATGCACATTATCAGTAGTTATGCTTGTATCTGGCCATTTCAATGCAAATCCCAATATTTCAACTGTTTCGATAAAATAAACACCAATTGTTTCATCTGAATTATTACCAGATATCCAAAACGTATTTTCATCTCCATCGTTTATATTATCATAATGATAGGCTGCATTATTGCTTCTATATCTATTAGTTCCATTTGTTGCAGACGCCCATACATTAATTTCTGAATTTGGAACACTATAATCAGAACCATTATAAGGTGAAATTGAAGTTATTTCTAAAAAGTCTATCCAGCCTACCAATGGTCTATGATAATTACGAGCAGTGTTTCCTAAATACATTGTGTAATTAAGAATACCAGTTGGTGGACCCGCGCTTAGATCGTGTGTAGTAGTATTTCCCGTCGTAATGTCGCGGAGACTTTCCCAATTTGTAAATTCAGCAGATGTCTCGTAGCATATTTTTAGACTTTGTGCCGAAATGTCGTAGTACATGGACATGTAGTAGTGTGTATCTTGAACAAAATTTCCTGCTGGGTTCTGAGTAGTTATATTATTAACCAGTGCTGTGTTTTCGTTTAAGAGGACCAGATTGGCATTTTCTAAAATTTCAATATAACCGGTATTGCTGAGGGGATTGGTGCTAAATGAAAACACTCGATTTCCAGTACTGGTGCTCGTCTTTTTGAACGAACATCTTAATTCCCAGTCATGATCCCAAT
>Ga0163180_10000412_pt1 | contig 24962 bp, 35 predicted proteins | sample AtlANTMetagenome_2_FD_109647 | JGI IMG/M metagenome (GOLD analysis project Ga0163180, IMG submission 109647) | Marine eukaryotic phytoplankton communities from the Atlantic Ocean - Atlantic ANT 4 Metagenome | ecosystem: Environmental > Aquatic > Marine > Oceanic | place: North Atlantic Ocean...
AGCTCGACCTCGCTCGGGGCGATGCCCGGGGTGACCTGCTCGAAAATCCGAAACTCGATGGTCCTCGTGGATCGGTCGTAGCTGTGAACGATCATCTTGAATGAATCGTTCGGAGCGCCCGGCATGAACGCGGTGCAGACGCCCGCGATGTCGAGTGACCCTTTGCCAGGCAGCGTCACGAGGTAGCGAAACTGACCAGGCGCGGGCGAGTCAAAATCCACCTGACATTGCGGCGGGGTGACCTGCAGGCGTCCCGGGTCGGAGAGCACTTGCAGATGACCCGCGAGGAGGACGTCTCCAGGCCCCATCGTGGTGAAAAAGTCTAGCGGTCGTTGGATCGGCATCAGTCGTCCTTCTTCTTCGAGGGCTTGAGCGGCGGCCCGGAGAGCTTCGGAGCGGGGGAGGGGGAGGAGCTCACGGTCGGCACGCCGAGGTTTGACCAGGCATCCCCCAGGTCATAAATCGGGCCGTCCGTGCTATCGATCGCCGTGGTGTTCTTTTGCATCACCTGCAGATTGATCGCGGGCGGAAGCCTGGGCAGATCCAGAGGGTCGTTCAGGTACGGATTGACGCCGCCCCGCGGGAGCGGGCGAGGCGCGACCATCGGAGAGCCACCAGGCGCGACAGGCGCGACAGGCACCGAGCACCATACGCGGATGATCGGGGCGGCCTTGGCCACGAGCTCAAACTCCCCAGAGGGTAGCTCCGTCTGCGACAGCGACGTAATCACTGCGCTGAGCTGCGTCTGTACGACCGCAGGGCGCTGGCGGAAAGCCTCGGCCTCACCCGAGCTCCATGGGAACCTATAGGGCGTAAGGGTAGGCGCGATGACCCCAGCGTAGGGCGCGGTGTAGTAGTTATCTCCCGTGGGCGCAGCGCCCAGAGATAACGAGCCGGAGACCGGGCCTCTGGCCGCGTTGACGGTCTGGACGCCACCAGGCCCCCAATCGACCTCGGGGTGATACTCGCTGAGCGCGTTGCCGCTGACGCTGGCGGTCACCCAGAAGGTCCGCTCAAGCGCTCGCTGGAAGCTCGCAATCGCGGTGTGCTCCCAGTTAGACGACGTGATCTCTGAGGATCCGAAATCCGCGGTGATCTTGTACGGCGGGAGCTCCCAGTTCAGGCCCACCTCGTAATAGGCGAGCTCTCCGAGCTCGTCCTCGCCCGGCCCACCCAGCACGCCGCATACGACCTGGCCATGTGTCGATCCGAGGTTGGTGTCATCGACCAGGCCGAACGGGTAAAGGCCATTCGTAGGCCACGCTTCGGCGAGCGTCGGGCTGGTCACGTTAGAGACGAAGAGGCCGAGCGCTTCGCGGTAGGGCAAGCGCCGCGTGCCCGAGCCCGTGACGAACACACCCAGGCTCGTGGCGTTGTATGGCTGGCGCTGGATGTTGAACGTCTGGGTCGGGCCGCTCGTGATGACGCCCGGGAATGGAAACGCGACAGGGAGCAGCGGATCGGTAAACGCGGGCGGCTTCGTCAACATCTCCGATGCGCCAGGTAGATACTCCTCATCGAAGGAGCCAGGCGTGCCCGCGAGATGCGAGAGAGAGAACGCCGCAAACACACGACCGGAGCCGTGCGCGTGCGGAAAATTTTTGTTGCTCATATTCGGCATTGCGACGTTCTCCAGAGCGAGGCGGCGGTAAGACCGCCTCGCTCAGCTCATCACGTGGCGAGGGCGATCCGGGCATTCCAGCCGGGCGCCGTGTTCCCAAGTTGTGAATAATATCCACACCTTACGGTCACACTGTCCGCATTATCAGTACGCAAGAACCGTAGTCCGTCAGTCATGAGGATCTTCGGTGCCATGCCCAGCGAATACAGCTTCCATGTGTCCATCTGGACCATGTAAGCGACGCCGGTGGGGCAGTTGGGATCGGCGACCACGCTGACCTGGCCGCTCGGGGTGTAGACGCGGACCGAGTCGAAGAAGACCTCGGCCACGTCGCTGGAGCGGACCACGTCGTAGACGACCTTGGACCCGAGGGACTTAATGAGCTCGCTGTATGACAGCGGGTTCATAAATACCATGTCCGGACGGCCGCCTTCTCTAAACAGAAGCGAGCCAGCGCCGATCAACGCTTCCTCGATGGTCTCGGCGGTGCCATCATATCGCTGACCTGCGAGGCGGCTGGCATCAATTCCACGATCCACTTGGAAGAAATCTGGCGTCACACCAGACACCGGAGCGGTCGCCGGAAGCCAGCCAGCCAGGCCAGCCATCTTGAGCGGGTCGCCGCCGTTCGCCGCGTCGCCTAGCTGGAACAGCGCGTCGCCGATGGCGATACCAGCGAGAGCGGTGACGGTAAACGTTCCATTGTCGCGGTTGATGGTGTCGATGGTCGTACCGATACCACCGCCGGTCGTCGCCGCTGCGGGGGTAGCCGCTGCGACAGACACGAGCGTCATGCCGACCTCGAAGAACACGATGTCTGACGGGTTGGTCAGCGTGATCTCGTTGACGACGATATTGGCTACCTCGCCGCGAACACCAAACTGGTCGCGGTAGAGGTTGCCAGCGAGGTCCTGAGTGAGGGAGCGGAGCGCTCCATCAATCTCGGAAGCTGCGGCCTCCATGAACGCATTTGGACGACCCACCGAGGCTTCGAGAGTCTCGTTATCGATGGCTGCGACCGAGTAGTTCCGGACGCGCTTCAGAACGAAATCGGTGTACTCGCCAGGCGTCTGAACGTTCTGGTTGTTCGCGTCGGTGAACGTCGCCGAGCGTCCCTGCGGCGTTCCAAACTGCACCGGGATGGGCAGGTTCTTACCGCCGAAATACTCGTATTTCGGGACGGCCGCGAGGAATGGGTTGTTGCGGTACACGAGGTTCTTGACGCGAAGGTCCGTGTAATGGACCTTGAGCGCCGCCTCAAATGATTCGAGATTGAGAGCTGTCATTTTTCAGGCCTATCCTTCCCACGACAAAAGCTTTGCGGCCTCTGCGAGACTGGCATCGCGATTTAGGTTGGGATCCTGGCGCAAGCGCTGGTTTTCCTCGGTCTGCATCGCGTTTGTCAGCGTGGATGATGGCGCAGGAATCGGAGCGGGAGGCTTCCCGCCGTTCCCCTGCAGTTTGTCTTGGATAAGCTTTCGAGTCGCTTCGGACTCCAAGAGCTTATCGATTTGACCGGTGAGATGGGCCTCCACTTTACGAGCGGCCTCCTGCTCACTCATGACCTCTCCGGTGCTTTGATGGTGCTGCGTCATGAGCTGCCAGACCTGATCAGCGCTCCCAGTAATACGGGTGAGCGGAGTATCCTCCGCGCTGCTGATATAGGTTCTGACCTGCTCCCGAGCCTCTGTCAGTGCCGCATCCATCCTCGCTTGATCGGCGGCCTCACGTTGCTGACTGAGCTCCTGGCGCATCTGCGCCATCTCGTCGCGGATACCCGCGACAGGATCTTCCTGGGTGGCCAGGCGCTTCGATACATCCTCGCGCTTGATGCCCGAGCGCTCAAGGAACGCCACCGGGTCGGCCTTCGCCAGCTGCTGCAGAGCTTGGCTCTGCTGTACGGCAGCGTGCTGGTCCTCGGCAATCTGCCGGGCCTCGCGGCTGCTCTTTTCCTGCGCCATCAGCGCCCGGAGAGCCTCGGCGGCCTTGGGGGTGTTGATGTAGTCACGATCCGCACGCGGATCGGCTGCAGGGGTTTCCGGCGCTTCACTTGCCGGTTCACTCGTTGTCGGTGTTTGCTCGTCTGACATTGCGTTCCTTAGACCGGCATGGTGCCGTCAGTAGCGCCAATTGCTGTAGGCGGCGCTCCACCCATCCCCGGAGCCGGTGGGGCTCCAGGCATCATCATCCCCTGCGCATTCGCCAGCGCTTGCTGTCTCGCCTGCTCCATCATCAGGTGCGTCTGCGCGAGGTACTCACGCATCAAGGAGAGCCGCTCGGGCTCGACGTTGTTTTGCTCCGCCTTCATGAGCGCGGCGGTGACCTTCTTCAGGGCGAGCTGATGGTCCTGATAGGGCTCGGGCGGTGTATAGACGCCCTCGTCGAGCATGAGCTCGACGTTCCGGTCGATGAGCGTGGACGCGGCCCGGTCCAGGCTTAGCTTTGCTTCGAGGTCCGGGAAGTCGAGCAGGTCCTTTGCTTCCTCGGGACCGACCAGGCCGAGGGCGATCATCTGCTCGACGAACGCCAGGCGGCCACTCGGGGTGACCGGCAGGCTGGAGCTCGGGTGCACCTTGAGGACATAGCTGTCAGCGTCCATGTCCACGGCCTCCCAGTCGACCACGTCGATCGTCTTGGAGTCCTTCGCCACCACCACGCTGTGTCGGTTGTCCTCGGAGTAGATGTCTTTCCCAAGGCCGACGACCTGGCGCGCAGCCTCGACAAAGAGCTCCTCATACTGGCGGCTCACAGTGGTGAATCTGAGGGACTCAACGTCCTGGTATTCGCGGAGCGCCGCTCCGCTGTTGAGGCCGGCTGGCTTCATGCTCGTGGCTGCCATCTGGCTTATGCCTGCGATCTCGAATGAGCGGTTATACAGCCGCTCAAGGTGGTCGAAGATCTCCCGGTTCAGACTCGGCGGCGTCATCTGCACAGGCGGCTGACCGGTGTACGGGATGATGGTCCCGATCTCATTGTTGAAAAATGATTTGCGGATCTTGGAGCCGTTCTCGACGTAGATGCGGGGCACGCTCATCAAGTGAAACGCTCGCTGAATCTTCATCAGCAGTTTATTGATCTCGACCTGCATTCCCTGAATATCGCAGGCGACGCCCTCGCCCCAGAATCCAAGCATCGGGTCAGTCCAGCGCACGAACACGAACGGAAAGCTTCCCTTGTCCCACTGCTCATCCACGAGGGTCGCGTTGCTGATGCAAATGACGTGGCGGCCGTCCGTGGCACCTTCGCCTGATGGCAGGTGCCACGCTTCGAGCACTTCGATCTGATCGACCAGGGTCGTGTTCCCGAAGTCGATGTTATCGGTGGTGCGGCTGGCCTGACGAATCTCAGCGGCGTGATTCGGGAACAGCCTCAGCAGCACCTGGCGATCGATGAATTTACGCTGGTAGAAATTGCGGGGTGAGCCATAGAAGCCATCGACCGGGTCGACGAAGAGCTCGCCCGGAAAGACGCGCTCAAACTGCACCTCGCTGCCCTTGCGGTAGATCTTCAGACAGCCCGTCCCGAGCACCGCCGCATCAAGCAGGACCTTCGGCGCGAGCTGGTAGAGGCCGCCCTGGTAGAACGCTTGATCTGTGAACTGCTCCAAGAGGCGCGCCCGCCGCTGTAGGCTCCAATTTCCCCCGTGAGTCAGAAACCGGGGCCTCGGGCGCTGCCTCGACAGTCGAGATACTGCGGTGTCACAAACGGCCTTGATGACGTTCATCGTCACCCGAGCAGTATCGACAACCTGATTATGGGAAAACGGCGTGTATCCCCCATACTCGCTGTTTCCATAGAGCCGCACATAGCGCAGCAGTGAGGACAGACGCAGCGTGTCAGCGGTCTCGATGACACGGAACGCCTCTACCACGTCGCCATAAGGCTGGTCAGCGGTCCACCATTGTAAGGCGATGTATGGCTCTTCCTGCATAGCTATGAGGAATAGTATAGCAATTCCTCGTCGGGTATCTCTTCCTCTGTCGTCTCCTCGGGTTGCGGGAAAGAATCGCCGCTAATGTCCATGGCGATTTCTCCGATCTTGAATTGAGTTACCCCAAGGAACTTCAACTGTTTAACCAGGTTGATTAGCTCTGGAACTGTCTTGATCTCCAGACTCGGAGCTTTTTCCTCTTCACCATCCCGATCCATCGCTCACCTCCAAATCATCCCACCACGTACGATCAAGCTGCTTGTCTAGCAGCCGCTCTTGTTCCTCTTCGAGCTGGTCTTCCTGCTGTTTCCAGTACTCGGGTGAGCCATGCCTCGGGGCTTCCGGGATGATCTCGTCACGCCAATACTGATGACACCACCGCCAGGCGTATAGATACGCGTCCGCTAGATGGTCCTCGCAGCGCTCGTGAGGGGCCAGGCGGTGATCATCCCACTGCAGCGCGTGCAGCTCGTCGAGCAGCGGCCCGTTATATCCTTCGACGATGGAGGCCACCCCGGTGGTCATGTCCCCAGACAACAGCTCGATGTATGCCCTCTTCTCGCGCTTCTCCGCGTTCTTGATCTTCAGTCCCCAGCGCTCGGACATCTCAGCGGCGTAGGCTTTGCCCAGGCCGCCCGCGTCAGCGACGATTGATTCGAACCTGAATTGACTGTTCAGGTCGGAGACAATCTGGGCGACGTCGCTGGGGAGCAGCTTGGTCTTTTTGAACGACTCGACCACGACCAGGCGGCCGGTGGCGGTCGAGTAAGCGCAGATCACAAACGCGGTCGAGTCGATGTAACCGAGGTCGAGCCCGAGTACGTATTCCCACTCATCATCGGGCAGCTCGGCGATCACCGGGATGTTGGGATAGATGAGGCTGGAGCTGTCGCGGATCCATTGGCCTTTGTACTCGCGCAGATATGTCGGGTTCGATTGGCTCCAGCCATAGCGCCTGCAGCGGTCCTCCAACCATTGCGCAGCTCGCGGTATGTGCGGGTTGTCGAGCAGCGTCCAGTGATGCACTGACCAGGCGGATTCAGGCTGGCTGGCGTCGTAGAAGAACCCTCGACAGATGGCGTTAGGCGTCCCGGCGAGAACAATGGAACCGTCATAATCGAGGACGGCGGGCTCAAGAACGTCGCTCACGAGCTCGGCGAGGTAGCTCTTGAAGGCCTGCGCCTCATCGACCACCACCAGCGGGTATTTCGGGCCTCGTAGGCGCTGGATCTCTTCCTCGGTGCTCGCGCCCGTCAGGAAGATTTGCGAGCCATTCGGCAGCGTACACGAGAGCTCGGCGGCGTTGAATCGCAGCCCAAGCTCGTTGCGTCGGTCGAGCTCTTGAAACACGGGCCACACGATGCGCTTCGCCTGCTGGCGAGTGATCGAGATGACCGGGATCATCGACCCTTCGAACGTGAACGCGGTATCAAGCGCCAGGACTGACAGAGCGAAGCTCTTGCCCGCTCGGCGCGAACATAGAGCCACCTTCGTCTTGCTCTCGTCGTCCAGGAGCGCCCTCTGCTGCGGAAACAGGAGCTTGCGGAAGTCCAGGCTCGCTCTTCTTCTTGCGCGTTCGCTTGCCTCGGCCAGGATTCGGCGAGCTCTCCTCTGGTCCATGCTGGAGCCAGATTGCTCGTGCGTAGGGGACTGCGATGGTGCGGGAGTCGGAGCGGATAAAGATCGTTTTTTCATCGGTCCAGATCTCCAACTTGTCCCCGGCCTTGAAGCGCTTCGAGGTGCGCCCCATGCCCCTCCCCGGGTCAGGCGTGTAGTGCTCGAATTGAACGTCACTTACGTTGATTCTCATGGCTCAGCTCCCCAATCCTCGGGTAGCGCTGTGAACAGCGCGTATGGGTTATAGATCCAGCCCTGGTCCTTTGGCCTCATGGCATCCCAGGCGGTGGTCTGATGGGTGGTGAATTTGAAGCGCACATCCTCATGCGCGAGCAGCTCATCAAGCATGAGCTGCATGAAACCCTGCTTTCGAAGCGAGTGCTTCACGTAGATGTAGTGCAGCATCAGGATCTGCGGCTGGCGCTCGACGCAGGCCCACCCAATGATTTGATCCGGGTCATCCATGTTGCACAGCACCAGCAGCAGCGAGCGCGGGATCAGCGTCTCCAGGAGCTTGTGGTGCATCTGGTAGTAGATGTCATTGGGCACGCCCTGGGTGAACGTACCCCCGGCCCGCATGGACTTGAGCCAGGAGTTGGTCACGAACGCGATATCCGAGCTGCGACCTTCCCGGAGCTGTACGACCTCCTCCTCAGTCATCGCATGTAGCCCTTCACCACGGTCACGAGCGCCTGCACCTCGACCTGAAGCTCTTTGATGCGCTTCTCATGGCGGTCGATCTCCGCCATGATCCGCCGCACTTCGAACGAGATTTGCTCCACTCGGTGAACGGGTGAGCTTGTGGGTGGAACCGGGCGATCACCTACAGCCATCATTCCTCCTCGCCCTTCTCGGGCTTGAGTACCTGCAGATACTTCCGAGCTTCCTCGGCCTGCTCCAAGAGCTGAGCGTCCGAGAGCTGAGCAGGATCGGAGCGCTGCTCCTGGGCGCGCTCTTCCTTCATCAATTTGACGACGGCCTCGGTGACCTTGGCAAACTTGCCAGCCTCGGCAGCGGTGAGCTCCTCGCCCGAGCCGGTCTTAGCGCGCATCGCTGCGAGCTCCGCAGCGGCCACATGATACGCGTCCCCGAGGAGCTGGCCGATGTGAGGCCGAAGGCTCACCCGGTAGGTCCTGGCCTTCACCAGGCGCTCACGAGCGTGGATGTACTCAGTCGGATGAGCCCCATCATCCCTGCTGGGCTTGATGGGCGCTGGGCGCAGCTGTTCCTGCTCGCGCATGTACTCGTCAGCGCGCTCACCACTCTCGACGGTTACGATCCGCCTCCTGGGCTTGTCTTCGCTCATGTCCTCATTGCTCCGGTGACAGGATACAGTAGTGCAGATTGCTTAACAATTATCAAGATTGGTACGGATATTGCGCATTACAGTCCAGGTTCACTTTCCGGGATTGCCCTTAGGTTCCAATATCTTACATGCTAGTTCTTTCAATGATTTGGCGGAGTATGATAAACTCCCCCTAACGCTCGTTTCGGGTTAACGACAGAGCAAACTTTGTAGGTTGCGCTCTACGTTGAGCCGAGCCCCTAGAGCAGGCCGGAAATGCAACCGGTGGAAAGACCGTCAGTCTTTACCACTTCCACCAGGCCAGGAACTAGACAGGCGGCTGCGCCTCAAGCGCAGTAGCCGACTGTCGTAAGCGTTGCAGGCTCGGCCAGATATAAACTAAGCGGCCGGTATACCCCATGACGTAGGGAGTCCACGGGTAGCCGAGAGCTGTATTTGTTTCTGGGATTCGATCTATTTAAGCCTCGATCCAGTTACGAGCGCGCCGCGCCCGCTCTGATGGCGGCGCGGCGCTCGTTGCGCTCCAGGTTCGCGACCGTAGCAGCGCACCAGGCGGACTAGACGCGAGCTCACCCCTGCTTGAATGGCCTGCGACAGGCGCAGGCAAGAAGGCTTGGGAGGAGCCAGTTAGAGCTGCGCGCTTATCGACAAGAGCGAAGAGGGCCAGGCGGGCACCGAGCTGGGTGGGGAAGTCTGCAAGCTCGGTGCAGGCCGGTGGCTCGTGTCCAATCTGGGCTCATGTCGGCGCTGCGCAACCGAGCTCCGAGTAACACCCGGTGCGATGGTAGACGCGCTTTCAGTACGTAGGAAACCCGCGCCGTCCAAGCGCGCTATCCAGCCTTTCTCTTCATTGCCCATTCGTCTCGCGCTGGTCGCGAGACCTCGGGGCGAGCTCTCCAGGCGTCTCACCCTGGTGTCGTCTCGCGTCTGCCCGGGATAGACAACGGTTACCAAATGGGTACTTTTTGTGTGGAGGGTACCCCCCCTAACCCCCCCACGGGGGTATCAAAGAGGGCCCCGGGGGGAGGGGGTTGATACCGCAAGAAAAGTTACCCACGTGTGCCATGATACCTGCAAGGGCACATGCATGTGTGCCACTGTTCCACCCACGGGACAATGTTCAGTGCATGCGCGCTTGCGCAAGTGGCACACTTCTGTGCCGTGATACATGCTACGGATCTTGCACCCCGTATCATGATACGTATCACGCGTGATACACGCGTTCCACATCCCCCCTGGCCTCGACTCGTTGCACGTGAGATGCACGGTCCTAACGCGTCTAGAGGCCAGTCACTACCGCACAGTGTGAAGATTATTCACAGTGGGTGTCAAGCCTACACCCTTGAGGTAAGCGCTCCTGGCCCTGGTCCAGCACTCGTAACTGCACACCCTCACGAGCCTCTCGGGCGTCCAGAATCCCCCCACCCGCTGCGCTCTGCGCTGCTTACAGACGTGACAGGGCGTCATGAGCTCGCCTGGCATAGGAGCTCGAATCGCGCTCGTCTGCGGTGCGCAGCTGCTCCAGGACAGCCACCACGCGAGCGCTCGCACGGATGCGCTCGGCTGCATCCCGGAGCTCGTCGATCACGTCCAATAGCTGGGACGTCTCTCGGTCAATCTCTGCCTGACGCCTGTCCATTCTCGACCCCTCTGCTCGCTCGTGACCCGAGCTGCATCACCGCCCCTTCGAGCGCCGTCAGCGACCTTTGGAGCTCGCCCACAACCTCGACCAGCCGCGCATATACAGCGCGCTGGTCGTCCCTGTGTGCGTCCCCGAGCTCCCGCAGGTCCTTACGCATGCGCTCGATGAGCTGCGACTGCTGCCAGATGACCCAGCCAGCGACACCGAGGGCACCGCCCGCCCCTGTGATGACCTCCAGTCCGTCCATGACTAGAGTGTACGCCCAGGACGCGACCAGAACAGGTTGCGCGTCGCTCCACACGAGACCGGCCCGGTGCGCTTTGGACGCCCGTCCATATGCCCTCCCCAGTGGAACGCGTCAGGACACGGGTCATCGAGCTCGCCAGTCGCCACCAACACCACCAGGAGCTGCACCTTCCGCCATGCGTCCCGCATCTGCGACCACTGCCCGCCGGGCCAGCTCGCTGGCTGCGGCTGGACCGGCTTCCACACCAGCTCAAGGATCCAACGTCGGTGAGCCCTCACGTGGTCAATCCCTCGCGCTGCGTCCCGGTGGATGCGGCAATACCTGCGCGCCATCTCCGCCGCCGTGACCCCCGCCTGGCGCGCTCGCTTGGCCAATACGTGAGCGATAGCGATGACGTCGGAGGTGTGACCGCCAGACTCCGCGACCACGCATTGTGCGATCGGCAGCAGCGCTGCGCCTATCTCGGGCGATGAAAAGACATCGCCCTCAGCCTCGGCGCTCACGGCGTTGGGAAGCGCGAGCAGGGCTGAGGCGAGGGCGATGAGGACCGAGTAACGTATGTACGTCATAACCTAGTCTAGCGCGTAGCTACACACGCCAGCTAGACCAGGACGGTGGCTGTCAGTGTTGGTACGAGGATCGCAGCACCTGTAGGAGAGCGTGCTCCATCTGCCGTCCCAGCTCCACGGCTACGAGGTCGCCGCGCTGGTGAGCGTGCATCCTCAGCGCTGTCAGGGTGTCCAGCATGTCCCACGCTCGGGACTGCTGCGGTGTGCAGTTGGGTCGAGAGGGCAGCATCAGAACGGCCTCACGCGGTTGTGCATGCCTTCGTAGGACGCACACAGCATGGTCATCGAGTCGCGGAGCTGCGCGAGCCGCGCCCGCAGGTGCTCCGAGCGCAGCACCAGCGCATCCGGCACGTGAGAGCCCGAGAACCGGTCGAGGTCGGTCCGCAGCCTGGCGAGGGCGTCATCGAGGGCCGCAGCCTCACCCGCCACGTCCTGAAGTCCCACACGAGCGGCCAGCGTCCCGTCCTCCAGCACAGCCCGAGGCGACTCGGGCGGGGCGGTGAATGCGTACGGGTTAGCCCCGGCCTCGGCCTGCGCCTCGGCCTCCTGCGCCTGGAGCGCCTGATCACCTGACTTGCTCATGCCTCGCCTCCCTTCACGGTCCTGAACTGCTGTGCGTTTGCGTCATCGAGCTGTTCGCGTGTGCTGGCCAGCTCCCGGGCCACATGGCACAGCTCTCGGGTCTGCCACCGCACGAGCCAGATCAGCTCACGGATGGTGTATTCGGTCTGCGTCACCCGGTCGTACGCGTCCTCCTGCGACCGGATGAGCTGCGCTAGGTCGACGCTCATGATCGCCGTTTCGAGCCGCCCGAACGCGGACACCAGGGCGGTGGGATAGTCCGGCTCGCTCGGCGGCATGTCCACGCTCACCTGATCGAGCAGATGCGCGGGAAGCTGATCGAGCCGCACGGGCTCGCCCTCCTCTGCAGCCTGGCGAGGCTGCTCATCACGAGCGCGCATCACCTCCGCCTGGACGAGGCGCATGCACTTGGGGCACGTGAGTCCGAACGTGGTGTCGGTCATCTGAGCGCGGGGCGTCTCCGTCCCGCAGTAGGCGCAGGCTGCGCAGCTCATGATTTGTCCTCCATGCGCTGGACGGCCGCGACCGCCTCCAGGGCCATCCGGTAGCTCACCCCGATGGCGCGGATGTGCGCCACCACGAACGAGCGTGGGAGGGTCTTGGTCGGCTCGGCCTCGTCGAAACCGCGCTCGCCGATGGTCTCGAACTCGTCCGCCAGCCTGTTCAGGATCTTGATCATCTCATCACTCATGGTCTGTATCTCCTCGCTCGCTCGGCTCGTAGCCCGAGCACAATCGATCTCGGAACTCGTACATCTCCTCGGGGGTCGGCTCGGTGACGTGACCCCCGAGCGCTGCGAGCGCCAGGGTCACGAGCATGCCCGCCAGAAACGCCCAGAGCAGTCGCTCGCTCTCCTGCTCGCTCATGGCTCCCTCAGGTATTCGAGGATGTCGCATTCGATGCTGTCGCGCTGACCGTCGTCCAGCTCGACGGGTGCGCCCTTCGCCGCGACCGTGACGCCACCGATCACCAGGGCCTCGGCCCGGGTCGCGGCCTCCAGCACGGCGTGAGCGGACCATGAGGGATCGGTCATGCCCCCGCGCTGCGCGGGCTCGACGTGAAACTCGACCTCGATCTCGGTCTCGACCTCGATCTCGACCGCGTCCTCGCCGCCGCCCGTGATGGTGAGGGTCTCGATGACGTGGAAGTTTTTCATCGCTGCCCCCACTCGCGGACCTCGTCGAGGTGCTGCGTGTCCACCCAGAACCACCCCTTCTCCAGTCCGATACGGCCCATTCCGTAAAGCCGATCCGCGAGACTCGCAGCGCGGTCGCGGTCAGTCTCGACGCCGAAGGTGTCGTTGACCTCATCGACCAGCGCCTGGCGGTCGCTCGCACTGAGAAGCTTCTCGTACTCTGCACGGATGCACGAGCGCGCCCAGTCGGCGGCGTTCTCGACGGCCCTCAGACACGCCCGAGCAGCACGAATGTCGGTCACGATGATCACCCGCTCACAGCGCGGGTGCGCCCTGCGCAGCTTGCGCGCAGCCTTGCCCGCTGCCCCGCCGAGCTGACACGCGTCGTCGAGGCTGAGATCCTCGGAGTAGACGGGCACCGCCCGCTTGGTGGTGTAACTCCCGATGCCGTTCGTCCAGTCGGACTGCATGACGCAGCCGCCGCGCTGGACGAGCAGCTCTTGCAACATTCGGCGCTGTGTCTTGGTGTGTTTGATGACGTTCATGGCTCTAGTCTCCTCGTTGCTCAGGTGGTTCTAATCAGTGGATGCGGCGGGCCGAGGGCCTGCGCTTCTTCGTGGGGGCCGGAGCGGTCTCGATGACCGGCTCGACGATGGTGGGCACCGCGCTGACGCGGCGGGCGCTCACGCGGCGCGGGCGGCCGCTGACCTGGCGGGCGGTGCGGCGAGCGGCGCGGACCTCATCGCGGCTCGGGACGGGCTCACCGGCGAGGCGGTGACGCGCCTGGACGGTGTGGTAGCAGTGCCCGTGGACCTGGAACCCCTTGCAGGTGCAGGCGATGTCCGAGCCGTCAGCCTCGCGGCCGGTCAGGGTGTACTCGTTGCCGCTCTCGGCGACGAACGGCATCACCATCGTGCCGTCGGCGCGCACAGTAAAGCGCAGGCGGCTGGTGGTGTCGGTAAGGCGTGTCGTGGTGTTCTCGTTGCTCATGAGTAAAACATAAGGCCGAAACGCCGATTTGATTAGCCATGCAAATTGCAAAACACCTGTCCACCGGTGGGACAATCACCCGAGCCGCTCGCGGACCTCCTCGATCGTCAGGCGCTCCACAAATACCGGGGTGCCCTCTCCGACCCATGCACTCGTGATGTTGAATGCGATGTGCTCGTCGACGTGCTGCTCGGGGCATCCCTGGGCCACCAGGAGCTCGCGCACGGCTGCGAGGTCATAGACCAGAAGCACTTGACCCCCCTGCGTCCCGAGGCCGAAGAGCGCCTCGTCTAGTCCGTCTGCGGCCATCGGTTCCCGCTCACTCATAGTTCAGCTCCCATGCGTCATCGCTCACGCATCCTCGGTCCAGGATGAGTCTGGCGCGCTGCCCGACGATTTGCCCGACTTGGGGCACGACGGCGTTACCGAGTGCGCGGAGCTGAGCCAGCCGTCCGGGAATCCCATCAGCCAGCGTACAAAATGGGGGCTCAGTCGACCGCCAATGCTCTCGGGCTGCAGCCGCGCCAAAGGCTTTTCCAGGCTCTGATATGGGCCTTCGTCGCGCATCTCGATCCGCGCCTTCCTTTCGAGGTTGGCGGTCGGCGTAGGCACCCGCAGGATCCCCTTCTTGGCCAAGGTCGGCAAGCTCGGTCGATACGGGGCACCCGGAACCGGCTTGCGGTTGGATCCGTACTGCGAGGTGGTGGGGGTCGGCAGCAACGATGAAAAGTCGCCGCCGCAGGTGGGGCGCTCCGGCGTCCCGCGCTGATACAATTTCCCATTCCGCATCGTACCCGAGCGCGGCAAGGTCTCCGAGAACTCGGTCGAGTCCTCGAATAGCGAGCGCTGCGACGTTTTCCACGATGACAAGTCGCGGTCGTAGCTCGCGAACCAACCGTGCATATTCGCTCCAGAGTCCCGATCGTTCTCCATCGATGCCCGCCCCCTTGCCTACCGTGGAAATGTCTTGGCAGGGAAACCCGCCGCAGATGACATCGCATCCGGTGAAGTCGTCGCCGGTCACCTCGCGCACGTCCTCGAAGCGCTGCGCCTCGGGCCAGTGATGCGCCAGCACCTGGCGCGCAAATGCGTCTTGCTCGACCTGCCACCGGGTCACCCCGAGCCCGGCCCACTCAAGGCCGAGCTCAAGGCCCCCAATCCCTGAGAACAAGCTCAGGATGTTCATGGCTGCTCCAGTCTCAGGATCTCCTGACTCGCGAGATGGAGCAGGGTACCGAGGGCGTATGGCTCCTCGGTGACCTGATGCGTGCGGCCATACCTGTCATGGATGACCGCACGCCAGAGCTGACCGTCCCGCCCTACCTGTATTTGATAGTTCCGAGACGGCCGCTCGCTCTCAGAATGGGGCATCGCTCCGCTGCTCGGCGGGAGCGGAGTTCAGCCACGCGAGGATCTGAGGCTGGTCACAGCGCACGTCCACAAACCAGCGCTTGCCCTCGGCGAGCGAGCGCAGCCAATCGGTGATCATCTTCATGGGGTACTTCGACGTGTCACCGCCCTCGTCACTCTTCTCCGCGATGCTGATGCTGATGCGATTGCTCATGCGCTGATTGCGCCAAGCGGTGAGGATGTCGAACCGCTCCTCGGTGTTCTCTTTGTTGGTGATGCTGACGCTGAATAGAGGTCCTGCCATTGTTCTGCCTTTCGTTACTCGCTACTACTCACGGACCGTGACCCACCGTGGGTCAGGAACGACTGGTGTCTTGGATGGTGTACGACTCGGGCTCCTGCGCCTGGTCAGGCCGCGGCGGCCTGGTGTGTGCGCCGCCTCCCAGAGCCTCCTCCCGCGCCACCCACGTACTCATGAGCTTGCCGTAGCTCCCGCTGAGGTCATCCTGCAGGCTCTTGATTGCCCCCTTGAGTAGGTCGTCGCCATAGAGCTCGGCGAGCGTGCGCTTCGATGCGATGGAGTCGGCCAGCGCCTTGTGCCTGGCGTCCACTGGCGCAGCCTTTGCGCCCCCGTTCACCGGGCGTGTGGGCTTGGTGCCCACGCCCGGCCTGGGCGTCGCTGGTGCGGTCTCTGGCGTCTCCTGCGCAGGCACGTCCTCCCCAGCATAGATGTAGTGACCGAGGCCAAAGAGCGCGAGGCACTTGGTCATGGCTCGCTGACGACAGTCGTTGATCTGTCGGGCGGTGGGCTGAGCTACCGCCTTGTGTCGGTGGTCCATCACGGGCAATGACATCTCGCGGCGCAGTCCCTCGATCTCAATCGAGCAGAACACAGCGCAGGTGCCGTCCTCGTAGGTCATCACATCGCGCTCTCCGAAGCGCTCATAGGTGAGCTGCGCGTCTGGGTAGTGCTCCATCAGCACGCCCCACGCCCATGCCCAGCTCAGATACGAGAGACCGTTACGCTTCTGAACTCTCTTGCTCACGTCGATGGCGCTCAAGGTCTGCCATATCTCCGCCGCCTTCTTCCTGCGTTGCTCCGGTGTCATTCTCATCACCTCCTAGTCCATGGCGCTTCTCAGCCATGGTCAGTACTCGCTTGATCCCCGCCGCCGCTGCGCGGGAGAAGTTCACGCCCGGGTCAACCTGGGCGATGCGGCGCATCCGCTTCCTGTGATCGTCAGGGATGTATATCGTCACGTACGCCATCAAACTCCTCCCAGAACTGCGACACCTGCTCACCGAGGTAGTCGCAGAAGTCATGGTCACGCATGCACACCCACGCTCTGAGGTCCATGCCGCCGATGTTCGTCACCAGCATCGACCACTGCGGACCAGCGCGCCTGGAGCCGAGCACCGCGAGCTGCATCTGCACCTGATACGCGTGCTGATAGGGGATGCCCCACGTCTCGTGATGCGCCTCGGGTCCGCGCTCGAAGAGCATCTTCGGATCGCGCTCGCCGCCCTTCGGTTTGAAAATGGCGCGCTGGCGCTTCATTTTGACCTCTACGAGCCCGGGGCCGTACTCCTGACCGAGGCGGTAGACCTCTTTGCGCAGGGGCCCTAGCCAGCCTGTGTCACGCTCATCGCGGCCGTCGAGAAACTCCGGGTGAGCCTGGACCTCCCACATGGGATCGGGCAGACACCAGCCGTCGATGGTCGCTCCCATGCGCGGGTACGCAAGGGATTCATACATGTGATTCACGCGCACCATCGGCACGCCGATGATGTGACCCGCATCGGCGAGGATGCGAGGCTCGCAGCGTGAGCCCCACGCCATCGCCGTGTTGACGGTAAGCTCCTGGCGCTCGCGGAACTTGCGCAGCAGCGCGGCGCGCTCGCTCATCCCCCAGTCTGCGGCGTCGCGGCGGTGGTACTGACACTGGCCGAGCAGCGCAGACGCCCAGGAGGCGGTTAGGTTCTGCCATCGGCGGGCCTTCCATGCCTCGGTGTCCTCGCCCGCATCGCCGCCGTAGAGGCATGCCTGCGGGTCTACCCCTGCCATCGGGTCGATCCCGACCCGCTCCATATCGTCGCTCATGGTGTCCCCTCGTTGCTCAGGTGTTGACGTCCAGAGTGATATACGTATATGGCCATAGGGAGCAAGGGGGAAATGAGTTATGCAGACATTGGCTGACCTCGTACACGAGGCCATGGGGAGCGGATTGCTCCAGCCGAATCCACCTCAGTGGATGCGCCTGGGGCTACCGGAGATCGATCGAGCGATGGGAGGAGCGGGCATCCAGCCCGGAACGGTGGGCATACTCGGAGGGGGAACAGGGTCCTGTAAATCGACGCTGGCGATGCACATGGCGTTGAACTCTGACGACCAGTGGGGGGTGGTGAGCTTGGAAGACAACGCGGCTCAGCTGGGGCTGCGGGCGGTGGCCATGGCAGCGCGCATCGACTCGCGGCGGCTGCTGCGGGGGACCATGGGTCTGGAGCTGGACAGCAGCGTGAGCGAGCTGCTCGATCGTCAGTTTCCGCTCTTCGAGTGCCCCACCGATGCGACGCAGGAGGAGGCGCTCGTGTGCTGTCGTCGCCTGGCGCAGGCCGGATGCAAGGTGATCATTCTGGACTATCTGACGAAGGTGAGGTCAGACCCAGGAGCGGACCGGCGCAGCGACATACAGCGGCTCTGGGCTGGCCTGCAGCGCTGCGCAGTCGATGAGCAGGTCGCGGTGATCGCGGTGACCCAGCTCAATCGTTCGAGCCAGCGAGGCGAGCCGAGCTTGCAGAGCCCGAGCGAGTCGAGCTCTATCGAGGTCGAAGCGCGCTTTGCGCTCATGGCCTGGACAGCGCCCGATGAGCTGAGAGAAGACACCCAGGTGATCAGCGTGAAGCTCGCCAAGAACATCTGGGGAGGCGTCGGCACCACCGATCGGTTCGTTCGCTCCGGTGCCAATCTGGTCCATGAGTCAGAGTGTGGCTATGGCCTTTCACCGAAGGAATACAGCGATGACCGACCACGCTAAGATCGGACGCAGGAGCCGCCAGAAGGGCGCTCAAGGCGAGCGCGACGTCGCCAATGAGCTACGCGTCATCTATCCAGACGCGGCCCGAGGTGGGCTGCTCCAGACCCAATACGGGCGCGGGTCGAATGCCTGCGACGTCGAGCACACCCCGTGGTGGGTGGAGGTGAAACGAGGAGCGCGCCCCAACATACAAGGGGCGTTCGAGCAGGCCACGAGCGAGACCGACGGGAGACCGCCGCTGGTGGTGAGCCGGAAGGATCGCTCTGTGTGGCTGGCGACGATGAGCCTGGAGCGGTTCATTCACCTGGTGCGGATCATCCAGGAATATCAGAAGGCTCTCGATCCAGAATTTCAGATAGTAGCGGCGGAGTCTGGTCCCCAAGCATCAAACGATATTGACTCGTCATCAGCTCCCGAAGCTGCCGACGCTGACGATTCGTGAGGCCCGCCCACACGTCCTCTGTCTGGATGCCGCGGGAAAACACGAGCTGAGGGTTACGCGTGGTGTGACCCCTGCTCGTGTGGCTCCAGACGTCGAAGCTGGGGCCGAGGTGGGCTGCTAACTCTCGTGCGAACCATTGGCCCGTCGAGCAGGCATAGAGGATGATGGTTGCGCGGTCGGTGCAGGACTTGATCCCCTCGGCCAGACACTCCGCGCCCGTCTTGCCCGTGAAGCCAAGCTCAATCCCGGAGCGCCACCCATGGCAGAAGAAGGCCAGCTGTGCCGCCTGGCGGCTCTCGCGGCTCCAGAGCTCGGCCAGCACCAGATCACGAAGCTGTCCCTTGCTGCGTGCCTCGGGATCGAGAAGCACCGCGTGACCGTTGTTCATCTCGCACCACTTGCGGGCCTCCGGGATGAATGCGCCTGTCGCGTCGTGTTTGCCTGGGCTGTTGGTGCCCCGCACGAATGCTAGAGCTGGTCGTCCGGGTGCGGCGGCGGGCTCGGCTTGGTCAGGGGCAGCTTGAGCTTGCGGTGGCTGTCCAGTGGCTGCAGGACGCTCAGCCGCGCTAGCGTCTGCTGGATCTTCAGCAGCGCGGCGTCGTCTTTTGGGGTGGGCGTCAGCCTGGTGATGAAGCTCGCCGCAGCCACGAGCGCGCCCGCTGCGGCCACGAGTTCACCCCAGTGATTGAGCAGCCAGCTCATCGCCCCGAGCTCCGCCAGATGCGCAGCGAGCTCTCGCCCGTGTTCTGGACGTACGACAGATACTGGATCGGATAGCGAGCGTCTCCGACGCCCTTCATAAAGAGCTGCGACATGTCGAAGCGGACCGTGGTTCCGCCTGGGATATAAAGTGGCGCTTCGTTGTCCGGGATGGGGTTCGGGCCGGGGCTCGTGGCGGTGCTGGTGGGGTCGATGAAACCAGGATCACCGGCAAGCTGCGGGCTCACTGGTGCAACGGTCGAGCCGAAGAACCGCACCCAGACGCCATTGATGATCGGAGCGCCGACCGACTGAATCGAGAGGAAGTTGGTCAACATGGTGTGCGATCCATCGGGCGCGCTTCCCGTGATGTCCATGGGAACACCCGGAATGTAAAACACGTTGACGTCCGTCGTCGCCTCAAGCGAATACATCGCGATCGGCGGTCTGATTTGCTGTGCCTTGTCCACGTTTGCGCTGCTCATGCGTCCGCCTCCAATCGATCACTAATGGTCTGATATCTACCTGAGCTGCTGCGCGAGGCTGCGGGCATGCGTGCCGCAGCCTGCGCCGCTCGACGTTCATTGAGCCCGAGCGCCTGGGCTTGCTCGGGTGTCTGCGCTCCAGCGTAGCTCTGCTGGAACGCGAGCAGCGCCTGACCGGTCATCAAGTTGGTCCCAGGGATACCCATCATCAGCCCCACCTGAACGCGGGTTGCAAACGGCGGGTTCTTGCCCTGCATTTGCTCCGCTACCCGCAGCGCCATCTGCGCGAAGAGGTCCGGGTAAACCGCCTGGATGGTCTCGGCCGTCTCGCTGCGCAAGCGACCTTCGCCCAGGTCCTTGAGCATCACCAGCGGATCATTCACTGCGCGGTAACGCGTCAGCCAGCTCTGCATTTCTCCCATGCTCACCGCGCCCGGCTCGCCTGGATTCAGCGGGTCACGAGCTCCCTGCGGCATCTCCTCGGCCAGGTAGAACAGGCCCCGGGTCATCTGCATCTGCACCTCAGACGCAAGCGCGGGCGACGCCTCCATGATCCCCTCTGTCGCCATGCCCGCCATCCCCGCTGCGAACGATGGGTTCTGTAAGAGCCCCTCGATGTCCGCCCGCAGCGCGCCAAATGTTTGTCGCTGGTCCTCGGCGCGCATCTCATCGAGCTCTGTCGTGGTAGGCATTCCCACCCCGCGGGTCACCGCCGCGCCAATGCGAGCGGGTGAAAGCACCACCCCCGCGCCCTCCCGCCGCGCAGCCTCGAACGCCGGGCGCATCCGCTCGACCGCCTGGTCAAGCCGCGCGGCCCACTGGTCCGCCGCCTCCAGAACCTTGCCGCTCACCCCGGCTTTGGTGACCAATCGACGAGAGAGGTTTATCGGTTCTTTGATCCAGTTTGGAAGCATCGAGATCGCAAAGTCCGCCGCGCTCGTCCCGGCATAGTCTCGGGCGCGCTCCAGCAACGACGGCTCGTCCAGCGCCTCCGCAGCCTCGGGAGGTAGCGGCGGTTTCATCACGGTCTCTGCCTGGATAAAGACCCCATCCTCCGAGTCTGCCAGCCGCTTGCCCTCGTCGTAAAGAGCGCGGGCGGTGCCTCTCGCCTGCAGGCCGGGGCGGATTCCGTCGAGCATCTCATTAAGCGCCGCCGCCTCCTTGGCCAGGTCGTCTTTGATGCTGGCGGGTGCCGAGTCCACATATGTGGATAACTGCTTTTGATAGTCCTCAAGCGCGGCGGATACCTCGGTGAGGTTCGCCCCGGAGTCGTTGCGCACGCGCTGGATCATAGCGTTGACGGGCTGGCCATCCTTGCCCAGTAGACCGGTGGAGTCCTCCGCGCCCTTGACGCCAAAGAGCCTGGCGCGGGATCCCTGCAGGCTCTGCAGCGCCGCCTGATTGCCCTCGACGATTGTGCCGTAGTCCCCAAAGATTCCACGGGTCGAAGGCGTGCCGAGCTGACGCCCTCGGAGCTCGTCGACCTGCGCCTGCAGAATCACCCGCGCATCCTCGGGCGCGCCCTTCATGGCCCGCTGCAGGACGTTCCCGGCCTCATTCATCCCGAGATAGCCGTTACCCAGATTGCGGGTTCCGTTGGCCTGCTCGCGCATGCTCTTGTCTTTGACTCGCTGCAGCTCACCGAGCACCGCCCGCCCTGCGTCTGTTGAGAACCAACCATCCGCGAGCTGCTGCCCCTTCTTCGCGGCCTGGTCGAGCGCGGTCATGACCTCGGTCACCGCTCCCCGCGCTGCTGATAGGACCTCCTTGGAGCGCTCCACGAGCGCAGGCTCACGCCTGGCGATCTCCGTCCCATAGATGGTCTCGGGTCGTGTGACGCCCTTACGCTTGCGCTTCTGCGCTTCAATCGCGATGTCTTGCGCGGCCTTCTGAGGACTACGGATGGCGGGCGGATTGATCTCGATGTCGCGCAGCCGCTGCTCCATCTTATCGAGCGCCGCGAAGGCCTCCTCTGTCTTGCGCATGCCAGAGCCGGTCGTGGCGTTGCGCAGGTCACTGGCAAAGCCTGCGGGCGATTGCTCCCACGCTGCTACGACTTGGGGATCTAGATGGCGGCGGTTGGTGTCGATCCACTCGCTGATTTTCTGCTGCGCACCTTCGCCCCCGTCGCGCAGCTTTCGCCGCCATTCGTCGAGATCTTTGAAGCTCACCGGAGGCGGAGCGCTCGCGGTCTGGGCGTTGGTCAAAAGCTGCTTTGCGGCGTTGTCCTGCATCCGCGCTAGCTTGTCCCGACCGATGCGGTAGCCACCGCGCATCATCGCTCCGCCCACCCCGAGCCCGAGCCCCCACGCCACGCCGTTCCCTGCGGCTCCCAGGAGCTGCGCGGCTGTTAGCTCCGTGTTCTCTAGCGCCGCCTGGGCACGGGCCGCTTGCATCTCGCCGAACGCAGCATCGGCCGCCAGAGGCGCAACGCTCAGCCCCTTGTTCGCAGCCCAGAGGGCCGCGCCTCGGGTCGCGCTCGATGAGGCCGCAGCCGTGGAGCGGGTCGCGAGATAGTTGGTGAGCTTTGCGATGGGGCTCGCCGCTTCTCCTGCGCCCAGCATCCATGCCGCGCTCCGAGCTCCCCCGCTGAGCGTGGCCATCGAGGTGATCTCACCCGCCAGCCCACCAATCGCCGCGACGCCTGGTCGCGCTTCCGCAGCTACACGCAACCTGGCCCGAGCGGCGGTGTTGTCGGCAGCGTCCATGAGCAGCCCGGCGGTGGCGACGTTGCCCGCGGTATAGAGTCCCACCTCGCCCGCGCTGAGCGACGCGGCGAGCGCCTCGCGCCCCCGGTCACTGAGGGTGTTGACTCGATTCTCTAGATACTGCGATCGGGTCTCGTCGGTCTCGCCTACCCGCTGATAGGTCCCGGGCATGGACTGATACTCGTCCTCGGTGACCCACCCCGATTTGCCGAACGCGACATCATTGACCAACAGCCAGCGCGTACCGTTATCGTCGACGCGCTCCATGGAACCGGGCTCGCCGCGCAGCGCCTCGACCATCTCCCCGACGTAGTCTTCGCCCTGAAGCGCGCCGCTCACCGCCTCCGGGTTCTGGAAGACTCCTTCGCCTGCTTGCCCAGTGACCGCGCCCGTAATGGCCTGGCCGAGCTTGCGCTTAGCGGTCTCTTCGCTCGTGACCTCGTCGGTATAGCGCGGAACGGGCGCGCCTGTCTCGTCGGCCTGACGCAGCCCCTCGGCGGCGGCAATCTCCGCCGCCTGGGCCGCTTCCCGCATCTGCTCCTCTGTGATGGGAGTGTCAGCGGTGGGGCCTGGCGCTCTGCGCCACACCCCATCAGGACCTTTGACGAACTCATCAGCCATCCGGTCTATCCTCTCGAACGTTGCTGCGCCCTCGGAACGTCTGAGCCTCGAACCCGGGCAGCAACACCCCATTGTTCGCCATGATCGCGGCCTGGTTACGGACCGTATCGTTCATCATGTCCGCCGCATTCTGCCAGACGGCTCGGCGGGACGCTTTGTCCTTAAACAGTCCCATGTCCCACATCCAACCCTCTGGATCACGGAACACGTCGCTGTATCGCTCAAACTCGTTTCGATCCAGCACCCCGCCGCCGAGGAGACGGTTATAGATGCTGACGGCGGTGTTGATGTCATTCACGACGTCAGGGTCATCAAAGAGGACGGCCCCATCCTTACGCGCGAGCATCCGCTGGGCGATCTTCCCAAACTGGGCCGCGTCCTTGGAGAACTCCTTGAGCTTGTTGTTATCGGCCTTCCAGTCGCCGTCATACGTGCCGGGATCGACCTGGATGTAGGCGCGGCCATCCTCGCGCAGCACGCGCCGCTGCTGCCCCTCTGGCAGCTTGACGCCCGGAGGAACCGCGACCTTCTTGGGGCGGAGCTCTAGCCTTCGCTTCTGGGCCTTCTCGCCGAGCCCGCTGATCTCCATCCGGGCGGTGTCGACGATGACCACGGAGTTGCCCTGGCCAAATGCGCGATAGGTGGGACCGCCCTGCTTTTGGGCGAGCGCCTCGATGCGGCGCAGGTCCTCGGGCGTCGGAGCGCGGCCAAGATCTTGCTGTCGCACCGCGGGGAGCTCAGGCGGCGTAGCCTTGCGCGCTGCTCGCCGTTTCTTGAGCGCGCCGCGGGCCTTGCCCTCCGCTTGCTTGGCTTGCTGCCGGGCGTTCTGCCCGAGCGCCTCCGTCGCCGCCTGGGCTTTGCCGACGCCACCGGCCGCCGCCTGCGCTGCGGCGTCCTGCTGGCTTTCGGGTGCGATGGTTTGCCCCGCGCTTGCTGCGATCATCTCTTGCGCCTGGCGCAGGGGTAGCGCCATCCGCAGCCCGTAGCTCTGGCGGGTGAGCTCCTCGACAAGCGACGCATACTTGAGCTGAATGTTGGCGATGGTCTCATCACCACGAGCGCGGAGGATCGGATCATTGGTCTGCGCGACCATGGCAGCGATCCTGTTTTCCGAGTAGCGAAGGAGGGTTGCTTGCATCGCGTTACTCGCCGCGAGGTCATCCCGGTACGCGCCGCGCATTTCCTGGGCGAGGTTAAGCCCCATCGTCGCGGCAAACTGCTTGTTCCGCATCGCCTCCTTCTGAACTTCCATGTCTCGGGCGATGGCCTGGTCGATGATCTTGAGCGCGACGTTTGGGCCGCCCGTTCGAGCGGATAGCATGGCACCCGTCGCGATCGATAGCGCCGCGCCGAAGCTGGCAGCTTGCGCTCCTGTTCCGAAGAGCCGACCCGCCTGGGGAGCGGTCGCGCCGATCTCATCCGCCTGCGCCTGAAGCTGGCGGGTCTGGGCGATGCTGGCTTGCATCGCCTGCTCGCGCATCTGCCCGAGTCGCAGGCTCTCCTGCTCCATGGCGTCAGCGGTCTCGTTGAGAATCTTGGCGCGCTCGGCTTCCTGCTTAATAAAAGCGTCGGTGAGCCGACCTTGAACGCGCTTCTGCTCCTCCATGGCGTCACGCACGCCAGGGAGGCCCGGGGCTTGGGTGATCTTCCCCTCGACCGTCGCCATGGCTGGCCCACGTCCTCGGGGCTGCGCTCTCGGCTTCATCGTGTAGACGGTGCCATCAGGGGCGGTGTATTGCCCTGTTTGGATGTCCTCCTTCTGCTGGGTGGTCAGAGGATCGGGGGCGGCGGGTTTACCCGCGAGACGGCCTTGCACAGCCGGACTCGGTCCGGGCGGCGCGGGAGCTCGGCGCGGAGCCGGGGGCTCAGCGCGCAGCATCTCCGGCGGCTGGTCGTCCTGACCCGGCTCTTCGGGCACCACGCGAAACTGGTTATTTCCCCGGGGCGGGGACGTGCCGAGGCTGTTACCGCTCATCGCTTAC
>Ga0163180_10000413_pt1 | contig 24848 bp, 31 predicted proteins | sample AtlANTMetagenome_2_FD_109647 | JGI IMG/M metagenome (GOLD analysis project Ga0163180, IMG submission 109647) | Marine eukaryotic phytoplankton communities from the Atlantic Ocean - Atlantic ANT 4 Metagenome | ecosystem: Environmental > Aquatic > Marine > Oceanic | place: North Atlantic Ocean...
ATGATAGAATTCGAAAAACAATTTGGCAAAGGAACTGATCCTTGGTATGCTAAAGCAGAGAGATGGGCGAAAAAACAACGTTTTCCTATCTCTTTTTTGGTGCTAGGATTGATATCTGCACTCAAAGAACAGTGGATAGAGACTAAAATCCACAATGAAATGAGAACTGTAGACGCTGATGTCAATAAAATACATGAGATATGGGATAAAGAAGAGAAACCAACAACAACTTTTGTCTCCAAACCCTCTGTAGTAAAGGGACTAGATGACATGGAACTCTTCTATGATGCATACAAGAGAGCAGCACAAGACCATGACGATGTGATGAAGGAACTAAATAGTACGGATGATACTGTAGAGTAATGGCAGACATACAAACATGGCAGGGGCAGATAGAGAATAGAAACTTCCTATCACCCATAGGATTTAAGTTTATCTTAGCGGATTTTCCTAAGGTGACTTACTTTTCACAGACATGTAATATTCCTGGCATCACAGTTGGTGAGGTAAATCAACCTACTATCTTCGGTAGACCTATACCGTTTGACTCTCATGGTCTAACATATGAACCACTCAATATAAACTTCTTAATCGATGAGGATCTAGAAAATTATTTAATCATTCACAACTGGATGAGAGGTTTAAGTATTGGTGAGAAATTTATTGAGAGAGATAAACTAGTACAGGCATCACAGGAGAAAATTGGTGTAGGTAATGATGGTAGTGTACGTTCAGATGGATCTTTAGCAGTACTAAACAGTAATTTTCAGACTAATTTCTTCGTAACTTTTAAAGATATGTACCCAGTGTCCTTGTCAGCACTGGAATTTAATGCTACAATAGATGGTAGTGAGTATGCTGTAGCACAAGCAAGTTTTAGATATGCGGTGTATGATATACAGGATACCTACGGAGTACGTAAGACACAATTAAAATGAATCTTGATGATATTCGTGCATCATGGTTAGAAGACTGCAAAATTGACACAAATGACCTAGATACAGAGAACTTTAAGGTCACAGTTATCCATGAAAAATATTTAAACATCTGGTCACAGTTTAGATTACTACTATCAGATGCTGAAGCTAAGAATAAAAGGATGTACAAGGAGAAGTTTGAGTACTATTCTGGCAAAGCACCTGCAAAGGTATACGCTGAGAGACCTTTTAACTATAAGGTACTTAAAGGTGACCTTAACACATACATCTGGGCAGACGATGAGTACATCAGAACCAAGCAGAAATGTGACTACCTCGAAACTTGTATAAATTATTTAGAGAACGTTCTTAGGCAGTGCTCTAATCGAGGATTCCAAATTAAAAACGTTATCGAGCTCCGAAAGTATGAGAACTATTGATGACTGTCATAAAAAAGAAGAACGAGGTTTACCTTAAGGTAACTGCAGAACCGCATGTCCATAAGGAACTGAGTGAATACTTCCAGTTTGAGGTTCCTGGTGCTAAGTACATGCCACAGTACCAAAAATGGAAATGGGATGGTAAGATCCGCTTATACTCACCTGCTACTGGTGAAATATATGCGGGTCTTTTTGATTATGTTACTGATTTTTTGGAGACTAGAGGATACGAATTTGACATAGAGGAGAATGACAACTATGGAAGACCAGATGAGACTGAACCTATCGTATCACCTGAGGCTATTGCGGGGTACGTTAGATCTCTCAACATTCCTTTTAAAGCAAGAGACTATCAACTACGAGCAATTTATCAGGCACTTAGACATAATCGCAAGTTACTACTCTCACCCACAGGATCGGGGAAATCCCTAATCATATATGCAATAGTGCGTTGGCACTTGGATGGTTGGAATAGAAACACACTAATCATTGTACCTACTGTCAGCTTGGTAGAACAAATGGCTAAAGACTTTAAAGAATATGGTTGGGGAGGTAAGCAAGTATATAAAATTAAGGCAGGAGTAGAAAAATATACAGATCATCCTATAGTAATCAGCACATGGCAGAGCATTTATAAGGAACCACGCAAGTTTTTTAAGAGATTTGATGTCATCATAGGTGATGAAGCACATTTATATAAGGCGAAAAGTCTGACAGGTATTCTCACTAAGTGTCACGATGCCAAGTACCGAGTCGGACTGACAGGTACACTCGATGGTATGGAAACACATCAATTAGTGTTAGAAGGACTGTTTGGTAAGGTGGATCAGGTAACTAAGACTATAGATCTCATGAAAAAAGGACACCTAACACCACTAAAGGTGTGTGTCCTACTGTTAAAACATGGGTATGTACCCTTTGATGACTATTTCCAAGAGATAGATTACCTGATTAGTCACCCTAAGAGGAATAATTTGATATGTAATCTAGCGTGTGACCTCTCAGGTAACACTTTAATCCTTTTTAACTACGTGGAGAAGCATGGGGAACCTTTATGGGAACTCCTAAATAGTAAGGTAAGAGAGGGTCGCAAGATCTTTTTCATACACGGTGGTATTGATGCTGTAGCACGTGAAGAAGCACGTACTATATGTGAGAAGGAGAAGGATGCAATCATATTAGCATCATACGGAACGTTCTCTACTGGTATCAATATAAGAAATTTGCATAATGTTATCTTTGCGAGTCCATCCAAGTCGAGGGTCAGAAATCTTCAGTCAATTGGTAGGGTCTTGAGGAAGGGAGACAATAAAGCACAGGCAGTATTATTTGATATTGCTGATAACTGCTCTAGAGGATCTCGAAATAATTATACTCTTCGTCACCTTACTGAACGCATCAAGATATACGAAGAAGAAAGTTTTGATTATGAAATCAAGGAAATCAAACTCAAGAATGATTAACTACATCCGACATGACGAACAATTCTATGGCACTGTAAAACTAATTACAGGTGAGGAGATCCTTGGCGAAGTGTTATTGAGTATAGATCCCGAATCAAAGGAAGATTTATTATTCATACAACACCCTGCTAAGACTAAGGTTATAGAACTAGATCCCAATCAGAGTAATGATGGGGAACAAAAGGTGGCGGTCGGATTTATTAAATGGATGAGCTTCAGTGAAGAGGAGTTCTATGTTCTAGAAGAAAAATCTGTGATCAGCATCGCTCCAATGTCTAAGGATGCTATCAGGATGTATAAGAGATGGGTAAAGAAAGAAATATTACACGAACCTGAACCTGAAAGAGGTGAGATACCAATGAATAAAAACATGGGTCTCATTGCTAAGGTCTCATCGGCACGAGATATTCTAGAAAAGATCTGGAATATTAAGCCTGGTGACCCTTCCAACCCTTAACAGTGTTGAGTCTAACCAAAATCTAACTGGTTGTCAACCCCTCATGTATCGAACGTGACATATGCTGACATTTATGCTATTATTATGGCAACAGCAATTACAAACATGGCTGGTACAATGGCAAGAAAGTCAACCAAGAAAAAAGAGCACTATGTAGATAACAAGAAGTTTCTCGCAGAACTGGTTATCTATCGTAATCGAGTAGCGAGAGCGAAAGAGAAGGGTGAAGATAAACCAAGAGTCACAAATTACATAGGTGAGTGTTTCCTCAAAATTGCAACACACTTATCGTATAGACCTAACTTTATTAACTACATGTATAGGGAAGACATGATAGGTGATGGTATAGAAAACTGTATACAATACATACACAACTTCGATCCAGACAAATCCTCAAATCCTTTTGCTTATTTTACACAGATAGTTTACTATGCATACCTAAGACGTATAGCAAAAGAAAAAAGGCAGCAGTCTATTAGAGAAAAGATTTTAGAACGTAAAGGCTATGAGGAAGTCTTCCACTCTGATGGTACAGATGATCAAGCAAGTCTAGAAGCAATCAAAGCAAGTGTGGAGACTAGACAGAGATATGGATAGAAACTCTAAAAGAATACAGGAACTAATTAATGAACTCCACATCATGACTGGTGGTAAAGTGGAGCGATTGACAATCTCAGATTCTACTGGTAGAATGGCAAAGAAGATATCTATCGAGTATGACATCCAAGATCCTGTTAATAACTGATCAACACTTCGGAGTAAGGAACGACAACCAATACTATATCGATAGATACAGAGAATTCTATGGTGAAACTGTCCTTCCTTACATCGATAAACACAAAATAGATACTATCATATGTCTAGGTGATACATTTGATAGAAGAAAATATGTAAACTTCCATTCTCTAGATGCAGCAAAGGAGATGTGGTTTACTCCTCTACAAGAGAGGAACGTACACATGCATATGCTTATAGGTAATCATGATATTTACTATAAGAATACACTCAGAATTAATTCACCACAGTTATTACTGCAAGACTATAATAATATAACAATCTACGACTACGCACAGGATAAAAATATCGGTGGACTAGATTTCTTCATGCTACCATGGATATGTGATGAGAATAGGAAAGAAACTGCTGATGCTATCAAGGCAAGTAAGTCATCTATATGTCTTGGACACCTAGAACTCAATGGATTCGAAGCAGTTCCTGGTCATACTATGGAGCATGGAGATAATCCAGAAGATTATTCTAAGTTTGATTTAGTATGTACTGGTCACTTCCATATGAGAAGTAGAAAGGGTAACATCCAATACCTCGGTAATCCGTACCAACTATATTGGAACGATTACGGTCAAGATAGAGGTTTCCATGTCATAAATACTAAGACAAAACGTTTAACGTTTGTTAAAAATCCGACTAAGATGTTCCACAAGATCATCTATAAGGATTCTGAAACTTCTCCTATAGATTATGATATGTTGAGAGGTAGTTATGTTAAACTTATTGTAGAAAAGAAAGAAGACCAAATACTATTCGACCAAATACTTAAAAAAATAAATGATTCTAACGTTGCTGATCTAAAAATTATTGAGGATCAGTTTGTATACTTGGAGGATATAGATGAGTCTATAGAATCTGAAGACACACTAACTATCTTACAGAAGTGTGTTGCTGAAGTTGATAATAAAGATGAGATATTTTCTATATTAAAGTCACTATATGTGGAGGCACAGAGAATCTAATGTACGTACTAGTTGACAAAAGAAGCGGAGGGGTGTATGCTGTTAATGACGAGACTCTTAAAGAAAGAGTAGTGCAGATATTTGATGTCCATGATGATGCTGATAGATACCATCAACATCTGATTGCAGATAATTACAGCAGAGAGTTGATGGTTAAGGAGATCCACGAAGAGGATGTCGTAAGAAACTGTGGACAATTTGGATATCACTACACTATCATCCAACCAGATGACATCGTGTTTCCTCCTATAAAAGAAGTACTGAATGATCAAGTTTGAGAAAATTCGTTGGAAGAACTTCCTGTCTACAGGACAACAGTTCACTGAAGTTCCTCTAAGCGAAACACCAAGCACCCTTATTATTGGACTAAACGGTGCAGGGAAATCTACTATGTTAGATGCCCTGTGCTTTTCTTTGTTTAATAAACCTTTTAGGAAAATTAGTAGAAGTCAGTTGGTAAATAGTATCAATGAAAAGGAGACTTTAGTAGAGGTTGAGTTCCAAGTTGGAACTATAAACTATAAAGTTAGAAGAGGTATTAAACCAAATGTCTTTGAGATCTATAGAAATAATGTACTGGTGGATCAGGACGCTGCCCAGAAGGATACGCAGAAATTCTTGGAACAGAGTGTTCTCAAACTCAACTACAAATCATTTACTCAAGTCGTCATCCTTGGTTCATCCACATTTGTACCATTCATGCAACTTGGAGCAAGTCACAGGAGAGAAGTTATTGAGGATATACTCGACATCCAGATCTTCTCATACATGAATGGACTCCTCAAGGAGAGAATAAAAGATATAAAAGAAGAACAACGTCAGTGTGAGTATGAATTAGAACTAGCACAGCAGAAGGTTGCTATGCAAGAGAAGAACATAGAGAACCTAGAGAAGGTTGACCAAAGATCTATGATAGCAGTGCAAGCAAAGTTTGATGAGAACGAAGATAGGATAGTAGAGATCAAAGAACTTGTTAAAACTAAAGAGAAATCTATAGATACTATCACTCCTAAGTTATTAGAACTAGATAGAACCATTGATAAGCATGAACAGTATAAGACCATGCGTACTAAGATGAAGACTAGACAAGGATCACATAGTCACACTATGGAATTCTTTAAAAATAATAATGAATGTCCTACATGCACTCAAAAAATATCTGATGAACTAAAGGTAGAGAAGATAACTTTCTATGAGACTAAGATATCAGGTCTAAAGACTGCACATCAACAGATAACTGACAATATTAAGGTACTTGATCTAAAAGTTAAGGATCTGAGAGAGAAAGCAAAGGCAGTTAATGGTTTTAGATACGAAATACAGGCACTAACTAAGGAGGAGATGAAACTTCTCAAGGAAAATACTAAATTATTGTCTGAAGCAGGTAGTAATACCACCAATTTACAGGAAGAAAAGCAGGAATTAGTCAGGTTTAATAAGAAATTAGAGAAGAAACAGGAGTTTTGTGCAGGTGTTAACACACAGCATGACAATCTAAAGGTAGTCTCTACTTTACTCAAGGATGATGGTATCAAATCAAAAATTGTGTCGAAATTTATACCTATTATCAATAATAAAATCAATAAATACCTGCAGAGTATGGACTTCTACGTCAATTTTACTCTGGATGAGAACTTTTGTGAAGAAATACTGTCTAGACACAGGGATTCCTTTACATATGCATCATTTTCAGAGGGCGAGAAGCAGAAAATAGACTTAGCACTCCTCTTTACATGGAGAGAGATCGCTAGAATGAAGAACAGTGTCAGCACTAACCTATTAATATTGGATGAAGTATTTGATTCTTCTCTTGATCAGGGTAGTACTGATGAACTAATGAAAATATTGAGAGGATTAGGTGATGATGTCAACCTATTTGTAATTTCACATAAAGGTGATATACTATTAGATAAATTCGAGAGATTGATTACTTTCGACAAGCAGTCCGACTTCTCTACCATGCAGTTAAACGATAACACATGAGCACGTATCACATCTACTACGGAGATAAACCTATCTTCCGAGATCTAGCAGAGGAAGACTTCCATTTCATATGGGAAAAACTAATGTGGGTCTATAATGAAGAACTAACGTACGTTGAGTTAGCAACTCACCCCGAACTACTAGAATCATCATTCTAATGTACAAACCTAACTGGCAACACAATTCTGGGAAGCCACCCAAGCGAAAATTAAGACCACAGGCACTGCGTCAAGCTAAAAAAAGACGCAACCAGTTGATAAAGTGTCTACTCAACCGTCCCAAGGGGCGGTTTCTCTGTCATAATAGGTATATACACGAGGAAAGCAATGCAAACAGAAATCAGAGGAACACTAGCAAAGCTACTAGCAGCAGAGAACTTACTAGTAGAGCACAAGAATGTGCCAACAGCGTCCTTTGATGTCGCTAACAGAGTATTGACACTTCCTATCTGGGACGTAAGCAATGACGTATATAATATGCTCGTAGGTCATGAGGTAGGACATGCATTATACACACCTAACGAAGAGATTCCTGCAGGAATACCTCAGTCATTCGTAAACGTAACCGAAGATGCACGTATCGAGAAGTTAATCAAGCGTAAGTTTGCAGGTATTGTAAAAGACTTCCACAAAGGATACGAGCAACTAAATGACAGAGACTTTTTTGAGATCAATAGCATAGAAATAGAAGAGTTAAAACTTATTGATAGAATCAATCTACACTACAAGATCGGTTCATATCATATGATTCCATTTAATGACGCTGAGACAGCACTCAGAGACGCTGTAGGCACCATTGAGACATTCGAGGATAGTATTGAGTGTGCTAAGAACATATTTGATTACATGAAGGCAGAATATGAAGCAGAGAAACAGGAACAGGAAGAATTAGATTTAGATGCATTCTCTATACCAATGGGTCAAGGTGGTGAAGGTGAAGGAGAGCAGAAAGAAGTACCTGCACAACCTTCAGAACTCAGAGAAGAAGGTGAAGAGAATGATCTAGAGGATCTATCAGAAGGTAAGACTCCTAAAGGTGAGTTTGGTGAAGGTGATGAACCAGAAGAAGGTACATCCAGACCTGACGTACCAATGCCAACTGAAGTAACAACTCAGAAATCATTTGACCAGTCACTTACAGAGACAACTAATGCAGTAGATGACTACAGACTACCAACATATGCAAATATGCCTAAGGTTTATGTTGATAAGGTTCTTGTTGACAACAAACTCATCTGGGACAGATGTGAGGAGTGGTGGGAGAAATGTTCTAAGGATGGACAGATTGCTGCCACAGAGAGACTCTTTAATCAGTTCTGTAAGGACACAGTAAAGGATGTTAACTACCTTGTTAAAGAATTCGAAATGAAGAAAGCAGCATCATCATATGCTAGAGCAAAAGAATCTAAGACTGGTACACTAGACACTACTAAACTACACAAGTATAAGTTTAGTGAGGATATTTTCCAGAAGATCACTATGATTCCTGACGGTAAGAACCACGGTCTTGTATTTCTATTAGACTGGTCTGGTTCTATGAGTAGAGAGATCTTTGATACTGTAAAGCAGTTGATCAATCTATGTCAGTTCTGTAGAAAAGTTGGTATTCCTTTCGATGTATTCTCATTCGTAAACGGTGACCCATATGGTTCATCAAATGATCATTTATTCAGATCAAAGAAAGTCATGGAGCATAAGCAAGATGACATCTTCATTGATGAGAACTTCAGACTTATGAATCTTCTTACTAGTGGTGGTAACATCAAAGATTTCCACAGACAATGCAAGAATCTATGGGCAGTTGCACGTCATTTCGAATGTCACTACAACTACTGGGAAAACGAAGCAGAACAACCACTTTCTGTTCCTGCATTCCTAGGTCTAGGTGGTACTCCACTCAACGAAGGTCTAGTTGTAATGGCAGATTACCTTCCAACATGGAAGAGAGAGCATGGTACAGAGAAAACACACCTAGTTGTTCTTACTGATGGTGAAGCACAGTCAACTGGTGTATGTAAAGCACCAAGTGAGTATGTTGATAAGTGGTATTCATATCACTTAGGATACAATACAATCCTACGTGACAGACAGACTGGTAAAACATACTCAACTAGTAAGAATAATGGTTATGGTATCACTAGCGAACTTATCAAAGTAATTCGTGACAGATATGAGTGGTGTAACGTTCTTGGATTCCGTCTATGTCAGTCAAGAGAACTAGGTCACTTCCTATCACGTTTCGGTATCTGGGAGACAGATCCTTACAAGAAACAAATGAGACAAGACAAGGTTGCAGTTGTTAAGACTAGTGCTTACAACGAACTATACGTCATCGCTCTTAACACAGACGAGACTACAGAAATGCAAGTCTCTGCTGAACCATCTAAGAGAGAACTAAGGTCTGCATTTAAGAAATCACTTAAGGGTAAAGCAGCAAACAGAAGACTTCTATCCTCATTCGCAGGACAGATTGCGTGACACTCAACAAAGTGTCCACTAACACTTGATTCATTAGCCTCAATGGCTTATTATTAATACTATAGACAACAAACACGACATGGCATTCACTTCTAAATTCTCAAACGATGAACTTCTAAACTTCTTATCACCAAATAAGAATGACTTCGGTACTGATAGAGTAAAAGAAGCATCTGCACATTTCGGGGTAAAAACTCCAAGCATCTACAGAAGACTAGAGAACAAGTTCTTCCAAGATGCTATCACTAAAACCAGTAAAGGTAACTGGACATTCACAGTACGTGAAGTACTAGAAAAAACTTATGATGCAGCACCTGCTGTACAAAGCAAGGTTGCACAAAAATTAGTTCCTGATAAGGATGGTAACTTTGTTCCCTTCGGTAACTTTAATGATGTCAAGAAGGTCATCAAGTCAAACATCTTCTATCCACTATTCATTACAGGTCTATCTGGTAACGGTAAGACTTTAGGTATAGAGCAAGCATGTGCACAACTCAACAGAGAACTCATCAGAGTCAACATCACAGTCGAGACTGACGAAGATGATTTGATCGGTGGATTCAGACTTGTCGATGGCAACACAGTATGGCATAATGGTCCTGTGATAGAAGCACTACAACGTGGTGCAGTTCTATTACTTGATGAACTAGACCTAGCATCTAACAAGATTCTATGTTTACAGTCCATCCTAGAAGGTAAAGGTGTATTCCTTAAGAAGATAGGTCTCAAAGTAGAACCTGCTGCAGGATTCACCGTTGTTGCTACTGCTAACACAAAGGGTAAAGGTTCTGACGATGGTAGATTCGTAGGTACTAACGTACTTAATGAAGCATTCCTAGAAAGATTCCCACTCACATTCGAGCAAGAGTATCCTTCTCCTAACTATGAGAAGAAGATGCTTAACAACTACTGCTCAGAACTTAACTGCTGTGACAAAGAGTACATAGACAACCTTACTGTGTGGGCAGATATCATTCGTAAGACATTCGCTGAAGGTGGTGTTGATGAAGTTATCTCTACACGTAGACTAGTGCACATTATTCGTGCATTCTCAATCTTTGGCAACAGACTAAAGGCAATCCAAGTATGTCTCAATCGTTTCGATACTGAAACAAAAGAGTCCTTCCTTGAGTTGTATAGTAAAATTGATGCTAAAGTAGATTTATCAGAGGAGAACCCATTAACATGAGATCCAAGTACAGAGAGGACGAAACCATCAAGATAGTGCAGGACTACATTGCCCGAACCTATCAAGCACACTACTCCTCTCAGGAAAAGGGTATACAAACCCTTGATTTGCTAGAAGGAATTGACATAGCAGAACAATTCTGTCAGGCAAACATCATAAAGTATGCATCACGTTACGCTAAAAAAGGTCAGCATAAAAAAGACGTGCTAAAAATCATACATTATGCTATACTATTATATTACTTCTCAGGAACTTCATTTCCTGATGATGAAGTAGAAAATTTACCCTCGCAGGAATTAAACTATTGATTATGAAATTTACTGAGTACGAGATGGAAGTGTTACAATCCTTTAGGGAGATTAACCCATCGATTGTATTCCATCCTGGCAACAAAGTCGCCACGATATCCAACAACAAGAACATACTTGCTGTAGCAGACTTCCCTGCGTTTAGTTTTCCTAAGAAAGCACCCATCTATGATCTTGGTAACTTGATTAATAGTATTAAGACTCTTAGTTATCAGAACACTGCAGACGTAGAGTTCCAAGAACAGAAAGTAGACATCGTTAACCGTGGTAGTAGAATCAAATACTACTATGCTGAAGAACGTATGGTTACTCAACCACCAGATGCAATCCAAGATCTAGGTGAACCAGTTGTATCAACTAAACTTGATATCACACACCTAATACAGATACAAAAGATAGCATCTACCTATCAGTTACCAGATATATGTTTCACTGGTTTCGAAGGTAAGTTGACTGCAGTTGTAACTGACAAACGTAACAAGACATCTAACTCATTAGAGATTGGTCTTGGATCAGTTGATAAAGATTTCTGTTTCTGTCTTAAGATAGAGAACTTATCTGTCATCAGACCTAGTAGTGCAACTTACAACCCATGCACAGGTTACAAACTAGACATCTTTGGATGTAAGGTCGCTAAGTTTACTGGTTTGATTAGTAAGAATGCTGAGAATAGTGTTGGATCATTAGAATATCTCATCGCATTGGAACCTGATAGTGAGTATTGATACTGTATTAATTGGTGACTGTCGTGAGACTCTCAAAACCATAGATGAAAAGGTAAGGATGGTAGTTACATCTCCTCCTTACTATGGGTTGAGAAACTATGGTGATGAAGACAATCAGATAGGTCAAGAAAACTCACCCGAAGAGTATGTCCAACAGTTAGTCGAAGTTTTTGCTGCATGTCGTGATGTAATGCATGATGACGGTACACTGTGGGTTAATATGGGTGATAGTTATTACAACTATAGACCAGGAAAAGGTCAAGCATTAGCAAAACAAACTCTTGCTACATCAGATCAAGATCATCCAACTAAGTGTCCACGTAGAGGTAACAAATTAGATGGTCTCAAAGAGAAAGATCTGATAGGTATACCATGGATGTTAGCATTCGCACTACGTGCAGACGGATGGTATCTACGTCAAGATATTATCTGGCATAAACCTAACCCTATGCCTGAGTCAGTCAGAGATAGGTGTACTAAATCACATGAATACATCTTCTTATTAAGTAAGAACAAGAAGTATTTTTATGATAACGAAGCGATCAAAGAACCTGCGAAAGACTGGGGTACAAGAGACCGTAGTAAGGGTAAGTATCATAATCCTGGCACTGGATTACAACCACATACAGGACTAAATAAGAGTTACCCAAAGAAGAACAAGAGATCTGTTTGGTCTGTGACTAACAAACCAAGTAAGAAGAAGAATCACTTCGCTGTATACCCACCTGACCTTATAGAACCATGTATCAAAGCAGGTAGTAAGGAAGGTGACATCATACTAGATCCATTCTTAGGATCAGGTACAACTGCAAGGGTTGCAAAATCTCTCAATAGGCATTATATTGGATGCGAGTTACACGAGGGGTATGTTCATGAATGATTTCTTATGGGTAGAGAAGTATCGTCCTACAACTATTGATGAATGTATACTTCCAGATGAAACAAAGCAAATGTTTAGAGGATTCCTTGTGCAGGGTGAGATACCAAATCTCCTCCTCTCAGGGTCAGCAGGTGTTGGTAAAACAACTGTTGCTAAGGCACTATGTAAAGAGTTAGGAGCAGATTTTTATGTCATTAATGGGTCTGATGAGGGTAGATTCTTGGACACTGTACGCAATCAGGCAAAGACCTTTGCTTCTACTGTTTCTCTTGCATCTTCATCAGTTCATAAGGTTATCATTGTGGATGAAGCGGATAATACGACACCAGATGTACAGTTATTATTACGTGCATCGATCGAAGAATTCCAAAAGAACTGTCGGTTCATCTTCACGTGTAATTATAAAAATAAAATCATAGAACCTCTACACTCTAGGTGTTCTGTAGTTGATTTTAACATCAAAGGTAAAGAGAAAGCACAGTTAGCAACAACTTTCCTCAAGAGAATCAATACTATACTTGAGACTGAAGGAATTGAGTTCGAACTTAAGGTAGTATCAGAAGTAATAACAAAACATTTTCCAGACTTTAGACGCACTCTAAATGAATTGCAGAAGTATTCTTCTCGTGGTAAAATAGATGTGGGTATACTTGCACAAGTTGCTGACGTAAAGATCAATGATCTAATCAGTTACCTTAAGTCACGTGAGTTTACAAAGATGAAGAAGTGGGTCAAGTCTAATATAGATAATGAACCACATGTGATCATGCGAAAGATCTATGATAACCTCTATACCTATCTGACTCCTAAGAGTATACCCGAAGCGGTACTAGTGATAGGTGAGTATCAATATAAAGCATCATTCGTAATGGATCAAGAGATAAACTTAGTTGCATTCCTTACTGAACTAATGATGAGGTGTGAGTTTAAATGAAGAAATACCATGACATTTTTCCAACTAGAGTGTATGAATACCAGTTAGATGATGATGACATGGGAATGGTTGATGAAGCTTTAGAGTTTATTAAAACTCTTAACTTCCAAATGTATAATTACCCTGCAGGTGTTAGAACTAGTAGAGGTGACATACACAAAGAAAAACCTATGCTCCCTTTGATGGGATTTTTTGAGGATGTATTAGATGAAATTAGATGCGAACTTGCACTCCAGTGTCACGAACTTAAAATTAGTCTCGCTTGGGCTAATTTTGCACCTGCCCAGTCGGGTGTTGGTCACCCTCTTCATCGCCACCCTTATTCTTATCTCTCTGGGGTCTTCTATTTCACAGAAGGTTCGAACACAGTCTTCCAAGACCCAGTAGATATTCGTAATCTCGACACATTAGAGATTACAAGAGATTACTTTGATGGTCCTTTTGAGCATTTTAAAGCAAAACGTGGTAAACTATTAGTATTCCCAGGTTGGTTAAGACATTGGTCTGAACCACATGCCTCGGACTTTGACAGGTACACTATGTCCTTTAATGCATTACCTAACGGTCATGTAAACGGAGGTCCTCAAGGTGTACCTATGGCAAACATTACTGTCAACTAAATTATGAACATTTTCGTGACTGATCCAGACCCTGTTGCATCTGCACAGGTTCTACCCGACAAACATGTTGTCAAAATGCCCCTAGAAACTTGTCAAATGCTATCTATTGTAGCATCCGAGAAGTGGGGTCATGGTTTCGGTGTACTACCCAAGGTCGATGGTGCACCATACAAGACAGACAAAGGTGCATTTCGTAATCACCCTTGTACTATCTGGGCACAGACTAACTTTCGTTGGTTGATTGACCATGGTCTAGCATTGTGTGCAGAATATACACACAGATATAACAAGGTACATAGTTGTCAATACACTATAGAGTGTGCTGACATTATCTTCCCTGACTGCCCACCACCTACTAACTTTACAAGGGCAATGCCTGATGAATTTAAACATGACACAAGCATTGACACTTTTACTGCTTACAAGAATTACATTGGCAGCAAACCTTGGGTTGCATCTAATTATCTTCGTGACCCATCCAGAAAACCGAATTGGTTATGACTAGCGAATTACTACTTCGGGTATACTTAGCAGCAAGACGTAAAGCAAGACCTAAGTATCCACCAAAAAGAAAACATTACAACGTACACACCTATGGGTAGCGATCTATTAGCATTAAGAGACTTACTTGCATCATGTCCACCAGTATATACTTTACCTGGTACATGGACTAAATGTAATGCAGTAATACCTCATGCAAACTATAATCCAAACTTTACATTTGGAATTTCTATAGCAGTATTTGTTATACTGTTAGCAGGGTTCGGAGTTTACAAAGCATTCTTTGCCAACGCAGACCTAGCAGATCCTTGGGACGATCATGACGACTAATTATGGACTTGAGATTACCTTCTGGGTAATCCTGACACTGTTTCTTATCTACTCTGTAGAAGAACGTAAGAAATGAAGATTCTAAAGACACCTTTACGTTATCCTGGTGGCAAATCTCGTGCTGCTGCAATGCTATACAAGTGGTTTCCTTCTGGTATCACGGAGTATCGTGAACCATTTTTAGGTGGTGCTTCTATGGCATTGTATTTCAGTCAGTTGCACCCTGATGTACCAATTTTTGTCAATGATCTGTATGATCATTTGTATAATTTCTGGTATCATCTACAGCGTATGGGTGATGAGTTATCTGAAGAGTGTTATAAGATCAAGTTTGACAATCCAGAACCTGCATCAGCAAAAGCATTGTTTAAGCAAGCGAAGGATGAGATAAAGAACGTATGTGGTCTGCGTCAGGCAACCTTATTCTGGGTACTGAACAAGTGTAGTTACTCTGGACTAACAGAGAACTCATCATTTTCTGAAGCAGCATCCATACAGAACTTTTCTCTACGTGGTGCAGAAAAACTTAAGAAATATCCACCCATTATTAAGAACTGGACTATAACAAACAACGACTATGCTACACTGATGAGTGAAGCATGGACAGCAGGTAGTCACCCAGAACTTAGTATCAATAAAGGTAAAGCATTCGTGTTCTTAGACCCACCATACAAGATAAAATCATACTTATATGGTTCTAATGCAGAGTTACATAAGGGATTTGATCACACTAGATTCAGAGATGTATGTCAAAGTTGTACTCAACCATGGATGGTAACGTATAATGTAGACAAAGGTATAGAAGAAGCGTTTGCGAACTACCGTCAACAATATTTTGACATCACATACGGTATGCAACACCGTGCTAATAACAAGAAGCAAGAGTTGCTAATAACAAACTACGATGTAGCACCAGTAAACCCACTTGAGGCAATCCTTTATGGCAGAGTTTGAGTTTCCTTTAAAAGATTATCTAAACGGTATCAACCTTAAGATGGGTAACCTTGAGGACAATGAACGTGCTATGAAAAAGTATCCAAAGTTCGTTGTAAATCAGTTATTGAGTGAGCATGTTGACTGTGTGTTACACGTCAATGAAATGAACAAATATTACAGTCTAGACAACGCATTACAATATCAATATTTTCTATATAGTATTAGGAAATCGAAGAGATTTTCTCCTTGGACTAAAAAATCGACTGATAGTGACATAGAAATCGTAAAAGAGTTTTATGGTTACAGTAACGAGAAGGCAAGAACTGCTCTAGCCATCTTAACTCCTGATCAACTAGCGGTCATCAAAGCGAAACTTGATACTGGAGGAACAAAATGAGTGATGAGATCAGTTGGTCTCAAGATATGATGCTTGAGGTTTCATTAAAAGAACCAGACGACTTCTTAAAAATTAGGGAGACACTTACCAGAATAGGTGTAGCGTCTAGAAAGGAGAAAAAGTTATATCAATCTTGCCATATACTACACAAGAAGGGCAAGTATTATATTGTTCACTTTAAAGAACTGTTTGCACTTGATGGTAAGCAAGCAAACATCACAAAGAATGATATAGAACGTAGGAATAGAATTACAAAACTACTATTTGATTGGGGGTTAATCAATCTCGGTGTGGAAATCACTGACATTGCACCTCTTAATCAGATAAAGGTGCTTAGTTACAAGGATAAAGGTGACTGGACACTAGAATCGAAGTACAATATAGGGAAGAAGAAGGTCACTACTGAAGCATGAAACTACTTGGATTGAGGATCGATGACCACGACTCCAATATCACTTATACTAATGGTACTAAGGTACGATATTTGGCAACCGAAAGGTTATTTGGTATTAAACATCATGGATATGATAACGTATGGCAATGGGAAGATGTCCTAGACAGATGGGATATCAAGGTAGAAGATCTAGATGCCATTTGTATTATTACAGACGATATTGAGTTCGATACTAATGAATTGTATCGGGAACTTGATATGGGATTCCCTTGTAGAACATTTGCTTTAGACCATCACTATGCACATCACCTTAGTCTCTGGCCACTAGGTGACATACCTGAGATAGGGTATGTTTATGATGGTTTTGGTAACAATGATAAGTCATATTCTAAATTTGTAAACAATAAACTAGTAGACTCTGGTGATGTTAATGACATCAGTTCTATTGGTGTAAAAATGGCAGAAGTAGGACGTGTTTTAGGTCTTTCTTCCGACCCACATGGACTAGATTTAGCAGGAAAAGTCATGGGTCTTGCTGCCTATGGTCTTATAGATAAAGAGTATTACGAAAACCTATCTAACTTCTCACTTAATGAGATGAGGGGTATATGGAACTACAAATCATGGCATAGGAAGTGGGATAATGATTTTGATATTAACTGGTTGAGGACAGTACATGAATACACTGGAGACAAGCTTGCTGAACATGTTAGCAGTACCGATGTCATTGGTTTTAGTGGTGGTGTTGCACAGAATTGCTGTTTTAATGGTAAGATCAAAAGAACAGGTACAAAGGTAGTCATACCACCCCATGCAAATGACTGTGGTTTATCACTAGGTGCTGTGGAATTCCTCAGACAGAGGTTCCATGAGGTACCATTTAGTAATGAAGGGTTCCCATTCTGGCAAGATGACGAAGCACCAGAACAAGAAGCAGATGAAAAGACTATAGAGAAGGGAGCTAAGTCATTACGTGATGGTAGAATACTAGCTTGGTACCAAGGTCATGGTGAGATAGGACCAAGAGCATTGGGTAACAGATCTATACTCATGCAACCACAAAATAGAAGAGCGAAGCAATATCTAAATGAAAAAGTAAAACACAGAGAAGCATTCAGACCATTTGGTGCTGCTGTATTGAGAGAAGATGTATCAAAATATTTTGATTGTGATTATGATGTACCTTATATGAATATGTCAGTGCAAGTTAAGGATACAAGACTCACATCTATCACACATATAGACAATACATGTAGGATTCAGACGGTTGATGGTGATGGTCATTTTGCTAGACTCTTAAGGAAATATAAAGAGATGACAGGTGAGTCTGTTATACTAAATACGTCACTCAATATCGGGGGATCGCCCATAGCGTCTAGGATCTGGGAGGCAAAGGAATTATTTTCCAAGAAGGGTATACAGGACATGGCGATCGGTAATAATTTTTATGATAAATAGGCTTAGTGACCTAATACAGAGCAATGGCAGAAGTAAAAGAGAAACCTAAAGGTCCTCTCGGTAAACTTAAAGAAGTAGCTGAAGATAAAGAAGAGCAACTAGCTTATCTAGCAACACTAATAAGAGTGGTAGTACTTGTGTGGTCCGCAGGAATTTTGACTTTAAATTATGTTAAAATACCAGGTTATGAACAAGGAGATAAGATAGATCCAACTTTCATAGCTTCGGTCTTCACAGGAACTTTAGCTACCTTCGGGGTCGCTGCGGGAGGTAAGAAAAAGAATGGTGCAGACGGTGGTAGTGCTAACATATCTAAAAAAGATATGGAGTTTCTTATCGCTAAGGCATCAGAGACTGCACCTGCTCAAACAATAAGGATCGAATCTGGTCCTGTAAAGATCGTCCCAGATACAAAGTAAGACAATGAACAAGTGGATTGGAATTAGTCTAGGAACTATTTTCGGTATATCACACATCGGAATGATAGGTTTACTAGCAACAAGAAAAGGATCAGAGATACCAATAATGACTCCACCAGTGGGTGATTACACATCTTATGTTATCTCTGCAAATAAGGAAGGATATAAGATCAGTTACACTGCTAACGATCCTAAGACTGCATACATCACTAAGGACATCAAGAAGAAGGGTGGTTTCTTAGGACTTGCAAACAATACAACTAAGGTTGCTGAAGAATACTTCATGGATGGTCAGACTAATCAGGGCGGTCCTGTATCTAACAAGAGATCATGGCAAGATCCATCTACTATAGTAGAAAGTGATGGTAAAATATCTGATAAGACTATTGCCTGTATCGAAGCAGTTGGTTCTGCAAAAGGAACAGGTAGATTAGTTGGTACTAGTGTTGGTGCTAGTGCTGCACCTGCTCTCAGTGGTATACCTTTCATCGGATGGGTAGCAGCAGGTTGGGTAGCAATGTTTGGTGGCAATCAAGGTGCTGAACTTGGTGGCAACATGGCAGAAGAACTCAACGAGAACTGCTAACTTGTAATAAATAGTAGTTCATGTTACTATTGTACATGGACTATGATATGAAACCCTATCATCAACTCATAGAGGAAAACGAAAAACTGGAAAGTATGATTCATTTGTACGACAAAGAAATCGAAGACCAACAAGACGAGATTACTCGGTTAAAGAAGGAAGTGGACTTCCTTATACAACAACTAGAGTACAAAACACTGGGTAAACCAACTGAGGATTAAATGCAAAGCATCATTATATACGTTGCAGCCTTCTGCAACTTCTGGTTCTACCCTCTACTCATAGCACTGGTAATATCCATTGTTATTGAGCAGATATATAATAGGATAAGTAACCGTGAATGGGAAGAGGAGAGGAAACTTGGCAACAAGCAACTGACCCAAGCAACACGCATTCGTAAGTTCTTATGGAGACAAAACATAACACTAAATATGTTGTGGTTTGTTTGTTATTTTATAGCAGGATTCGTTCTTAGGACACCTGCAATGCCCGATATGGTTTGGAGTGGAACATGAAAAAAGTATTAGAAATTATGACAATAGTATCCTTCGCAGTCAGCGTTGGTGTTGTCGGAACTGCAGGATATGTAGTTATTAGAAAGGATGCCATCATAGATGACATCAAAGAGAAAGTAATGGGTAGTGTAACAGACTTACTACCTGGTGCCATCGGTGATCAAGTACCTTCTATACCAGAGGTACCATCTATGACAGGACCAGCACTCTTCGGTAAGTAAATGTGGACAAGATCCATGATATTATAATTCATGGCAACGAGGTTCCTTCTGTACCAGTTGTAAATGTCACGCTGCCTAAAATTAATACTGTCAGTGTGCAGTTGCAGGGAAATAACTTTAAGATATACGAGATTATACAACCAGTAACCAGAGACTATAAAGTCCCTGTAGTTGTAGAGATAGGTAAACCTATCATCAATATTCCTGGTTGTGTAGAATCATATGGTGATGAGACTAAATCAAAAACTCTGATGGAAGATGATCCTGATGGAGTAAAAGTTTATTGTGATGCAGACACACCATCGTTTACACCCATGGATTTTGTCGCAGATGATCTTGAGATGGTGCAAGAAGAATATAAACCAGACTTTAAGATAGAACCACCACCTACACCTCCACCACCTACACCAGAAACAGAGACACCTTGTATACCACCTAAGGAAAGAGATCCAATTACATTCCAGTGTATAGATCCAGTAGAACCTGTGGTGGGTGCAGTAGAAGAAGAGGTACCTATTGTAATTGCCGAATATCTACCAGAGGTAACAGCAGTAACTACTACAGCAACTATAGCTGTGGTAGCCACAGCATCAGCGTTGCTTGCTAAACCACTAGCTGATATTTTACTACGGTTATTAAAGCCTACTATCAAGCAAATAATCAACAAGGCTAAAGGAATTGTTGGAAATGGGCAGGGTCAAATCTCAGTCAGAGAAAGGATGATAGCACAGAGAGATAGGAACAAAGCGATCAGAGATATGAAGAAATTCCTTAAGAAGTAGGCATAAATTTTTATGACAAAATGAGGGTTTCCTGACTAAATAATGGTAGAATAATTCTCGGAGGCTAAGATGCATCCTAACCTACTATAGTATGGTATTAAAGTAACGTGGAGGTAAACAATGCACAACAGAATATCGCATAACGAATTAGCACAATGGAATCATAGAGAAAAATCCCCGAACAAAACGGACGACCTAATAGATGACTACTTCGATTGCCTAATAGAATGCGACGATTCTCACAACACGTGTAGAAAGGTCTGTGGAGACCTTCTCAGAGTTTAAAAAGAAAGACCCCGAAGGGTCTTTTTTTATTGTCAATATTTCCTGACATAAATATGTTACAGGAGGCTAAGACAATGATTAAGTTTACATGGGAACGACCAGAGGTTCCAGAATACGATCCAGATATACATTCACCAGAGAGGGTCTTTGCTTTCCTGTGTTACCGTGGTGTTCATTACGCTAAGTGGGTCTATCTAGAGGTCAACTTTAACGGTACAACTCTATGGACGTTCGGTGATCCTAAGGATTAGTGTTGCCAATAGATATAGGTTCGAAGATATAATTCTCATTCTCACCTGTAGTTTCACGTTTAATTAATTTACTATTACCATTTTCATCATACTCAAACGTTGATATTTCTCTTGCGTTTGTCTTGATGGAGATGGTTTTTGATTTAACTGTCTTATTACCATTAGCATCTACCTCATAGGTAGTTGTCTCTTCTGGATCTGAGTTAATAAAACTCGTGTTGTTAATACTATGTGTGTGTTGTGAGTTGGATGTTACGTTAGCAACTTGTACATCAGCACATACAGATGCATATTGAGTACCTTCCTTAAATGATATCCCAGCTTTAAATAATTCACCACAATTTTTTAATCTTGCGATCTCGAAGTCTAATCTTTTGTTAGCTAGTATCTGTTGTTGTAATGCTATCTGTGTATTAAATGCATTCTTACATCCTTTCTGTAGTTGTTTGTCTAGTGGTACTGATATGGTTGCACTTAACCCAAGGGAAACGTTGGTGTTATTTTTCTGACCAGTACGAGTAGGGATGTAGTATAAAATTTCACCTGGATTGTCAGGTATACCATCATCATTATTGTCAGCATTGTTGTAGACAGGATCATTATACATTAACTCAAACGGATGCTGTTCGCTGAGACTTCCTGTGATGAACGGAGTGATATTAAGGGTAGGTCCTTGACATGATATACCACCACCATACTGGTTGTTTATATAAGGACCTTGTAAAACCTGTATTGCCTGGTTGGTGACTGAGCCTGAAGAGTTGGCGATTGGATTAGCAGTCGCAGAGACACCACCTACATCCGTAGCCATAGCTGGTGAACATGTTAATATCGCTACTACTGGGAGAAGATACTTGTGGTATCTGTTACGCTTGTTATATTTGTTGTTCTCTGAATTATTGTTTGGTTGCTGATTCCAGGTCCTTGGTATGAGGAAGTCATTTGGAACGCTGCTCCTGGCGTGGTTAGAGTGTAGTTTCCTGTGTTGGAAAGGTCTAAACCACTTGTAACCTGACCTGTGGTTCCTGTCGATCCCAGTAGGTCTATGCTTGTGTTGCTTGTCACTGCGTCGGGAAGTATGCTTGATCCATCGTGCTGAATCCCTGTCCCTGTCACCGAAAATTGCCATCCTGTGTTATAATCAATCGAATTTATGGTCTCCGTCACTGTGGAAGTCGTTTCCGTGTGTGATGTCATCGAGCCCTGAGTAAAATTCGGGACCACGGGCACCGCCATTGCTGACGGGACACCACACATAGCTAAGAGTACGAGTAATTTTTTCATTTCACCGTATATTATATAGTAGGTCTAGTGGGACACTACCTCGGAGACAAATTGTCCAGTAGCTGTAGTACCAGCTCCACCAGCTGTTATTGTGGAAACACCTGCTGAGGTTATAGTTCCTGCAAGGGTTCCTGCGACTCCACCAGATTGGGTAGTTGTTATTCCATAAGCGGGCATGTCAGCTACGACACCTGCTGTTACGTCAACACCAGTACCGATAGGATTTACTACGTCACCTTGAGTCCATGTTTCACTAAAGCTGAATGCTGAGCCAGCAGTATTAATTTCATATGAACCAACGTCTAGTGTTGCTGCTGCTGTTGCTGTACCTGCAGTCAACGTACCTAAGTGTCCATCAGTAGCTAACTTGATGTTGCTACCAGACACACTATATGTTGATCCGATTCTTGTTCCTGCAGTTGCTGCACCGTCTACACTGAGCTGTGTTGATGTGGATAATCTATGGGTCAGATCTGCTTTTGCACTATTGGCTCCAGTTAATAGGAACCCCATGGCGATAAGAAAGAGATACCTTTTCATTGTTTCTACCAAAAGTTTTACTAGCTCTATTTAGTAAAAATATTACTGTTCACCAGGTACATATACGGATAGCACTACCCATGGTGCTTGACACATGTGGTTAAATAGTAGTGTTGCCTTCGGGGACACTAAACTACACTCGCTTATTTAAGGAGAACTATGACTAACATACAGAGGTACCGTGCGTCTGATCTACCAGAACTGTTTGAGAAGATCAGTCAGAACGCAATAGGTATGGACAATTACTTTGATCGTTTCTTTGATCTTAGTGCAGGAAAACCAACTTACCCACCATATAACCTAGTAAATGTTTCGAATCATGAATCAAGATTGGAAATTGCATTAGCAGGTTTTAGGAAAAATGAAATAAAAGTTTACACAGAGTATGGTAAACTATATGTAGAAGGTAATGTTGTTAAGGATGATGACAAAACACCTGCAGAAAACTTCGAGTTCATACACAGAGGTCTCGCTAAGAGAAGTTTTACAAGGACATGGAGTCTAGCAGATGATGTAGAGATACAACATGTAGACTATGACAATGGTCTTTTGACAGTGTTACTAGGAAAAATTGTTCCAGAACACCACGCTCGAAAGGATTATTTGTAAATCAACAAGACCCCCCATGGGGTCTTTTTTTATGCTAATATATAAGGTATATGACAGACTTTATTAGCAGACATATCGGTCCATCTGAGGATCAGCAGACTCAAATGTTAAATGACTTGGGTCTTTCTAGTCTTGATGAACTAGTACGAAAGGTTGTACCAGACTCTATACTTCTAAGAGGTAAGAGTAACCTACCAGAACCATGCACTGAGCATGAAGCACTGGAAGAACTAAAGAGAATAGCGAAATGTAATATCAATAGAAGAACACTTATAGGTCAAGGATACTATGGAACCATCTGTCCTCCAGTTATACAGAGAAATGTTCTTGAGAATCCAGCTTGGTACACATCTTATACTCCATATCAGGCAGAGATATCTCAAGGAAGACTAGAAGCATTATTTAATTTTCAGACTCTGATCACAGAGTTGACTGGATTACCTGTTGCTAATGCATCATTGTTAGATGAAGGAACTGCAGCAGCAGAAGCAATGATAATGGCACATGGTACTGGTGATAAGAAAGGATTCCTAGTAGATAGTAATATATTTCCACAGACACTAGAGGTACTAAAGACTAGAGCAACACCATTAGGTATCAATATAATCAAACTAGATTTAGAAGACACCATACCACTCTGTGACTTCGAAGATTCCTTTGGTGTACTGGTACAGTTGCCTAACAATCTAGGTAACATCAGACCTTGTAATGGTTTGTTGAGATGTGCTGAGGTTTACAAGTGTATGAAGATTGCTATTGTAGATCCTCTAGCACAGGTGTTGATGCAACCTGTAGGAGAGATGGGATTTGATATTGCTGTAGGTAGTATGCAGAGGTTTGGTATACCTATGGGTTTTGGAGGACCTCATGCAGCATTCTTTGCAACCACTGAGAAATATAAACGTAAGATTCCTGGCAGAATTGTAGGACAGTCTCTAGACTCCCAAGGTAATAAAGCACTACGACTAGCATTACAGACAAGGGAACAACACATAAGACGAGACAAAGCAACGTCCAATATATGCACTGCTCAAGCACTCCTCGCAAATATGGCAGGTTTTTACGCTGCTTATCACGGTTCGGAAGGTCTGACAAAAATATCAAATAGAATATTGGGATATAGACAAACGTTAATACAAGCATTAAAGTGGTGTGGTTTCGAGGTTGATGATGGTGAGGGGTTTGATACGGTTAGG
>Ga0163180_10000414_pt1 | contig 24807 bp, 18 predicted proteins | sample AtlANTMetagenome_2_FD_109647 | JGI IMG/M metagenome (GOLD analysis project Ga0163180, IMG submission 109647) | Marine eukaryotic phytoplankton communities from the Atlantic Ocean - Atlantic ANT 4 Metagenome | ecosystem: Environmental > Aquatic > Marine > Oceanic | place: North Atlantic Ocean...
CAACAACAACAACAACAACAACAACCGTCCTCGTGTTCCGTGGGAGGAGGCGTCCGAATGCAAAGGTTCGAATCGACATCAAACACGACGACTAGAAATATTGCCAAGCAAATGATGCTACTGCAAGAAGGGGAAACGCCGACGACGAGTACCGTATCCTCCAGCGATAAGGAAACGCCTGGATTGGATCTTCGAAGACACTCGATGAGCAACCCACCGACAACTGGACGGTTCAGGTGAGCGTTTTTTGCGCTGTCTTTGATTTTTCAAATTCAAACATTTTTCTTCTTTTTTTTCTTTTCGTACCTCCTCTCTCGACAACGCGACTGCATGTTTCCTTCTCTCTGAGACTTTTTTTACGCGTGCCTTAATGGATATACTCACGTCTCTTTGTCTTCTCTACCTTTGTCGCGCACTCATAACAGACGGAGAAGAAACGGTGGCGGAGATGGCAACACATCGGAACCGCACACGGAAGATAGATTACCTCCGTCCACGGACGCGGCGGTGAGAAGGCGACAAAGACGAAGACAGCTCGAAGCACATCCGGTCGGAGACTACAATTTAAGTCCCGGGGAACACGGAGGGTCGCAATACATTTTATCGCCCGGACATGAATCAGAAGGGGATGAAGAAGACATCAAGATTGGTAGCAAGGAAAGTAAGGACTTTTTAGCGGCGTTGAGGGAGGAAGAGGATGATGTCGACGTGCAAGCGACAACGACAACTACCACTTCTGCAGCAGTAGCCGCTAGGAAGGAACATAAACGCATGGCTGTTTTGAATAACCAACCGTCGTTGGAAGTTGACAGCAATGGAGGATTTGTCAGTAATGTCGGGGGCAACAAATCGAGAGTATTCTTCCCGATATTTTCCAAAGGGCAAAAAACTGTGCACCTAGTCCGGCACGGTCAAAGCACATACAATGAAGCTATCTCTGGTCCGGGCAGTTGGGAAGAGCCGAAGATTTTTGACGCTCGATTAACGAAACTAGGCATCGAGCAAGCGAAAGAGTTGGGTAAATTCTTGTCTGAGTTACCAAAAGATGCAGTTTGGATAACTTCGCCGTTAACGCGCGCGATGGAGACTTGCGTGTACGGTAGAGAGGCAATGTACGCATTCGTGTCCCCTTCTTCTGCCGAGGATGAGAAAAATTCACCAGACGAAAACGTCGCGCCGCCGAATAATAGCAACGATAGCAACACGAATAATAACAATAGCAACGGTAACACCACTAGCAGACGGTCTTCATCAGCCTCCTCGAGGAAGAAGGTGAGCACGAAGAAGAAAGTAGCAACAAGGAAAGAGAATGAAAAGCAACGACACGAAGCATGGGGGCGCTCCGTCATCGTCCGACCGGAAATCACGGAGAAACTCTCCTGCTCAGGCGACATCGGGCGCACCAAACTCGAACTCATCGAGGATATCCCCATATTCGCTCAATCCTTATCCAAACTCCCTGATAAAAGCTGGTGGTGGGATACCAACAATAAACGAAACGACGCCAGGGAAAAAGTGTTCAACTCAGACGAACCCACGCGTGTGTTTCAACGCCGAGTAGATAAGTTTCGACAGTGGATTTTAAGCCATCCATCGACGACGTTTGTGGTGTTTGGGCACAGTACCTTCTTCAAGGAAATGGTTGGGAGGAGTTTGAAGAACTGCGAAGTTGCGTCGATACAGTTATAATAGAAGAGAGTATTTTTTCCATTTTAGGAAGAACGGAATTTTCTTCAATTTTCCCCCACTTCCAAATACCCTCGCACACGTACATATAATAATGTTTCGAACGGTTTCCTCTCTTCTGCTAGGAACAGTACAAACGGCGTCGCCTTCTTTCTCGTTTCGGAATCAGCAGCGGTATTTTCATCAAAAGAGAAATAGTAATACAAAAGAAATTTTCTCCGTTGTGACGTCGACGTCGTCATCAAAAACGAAAGGTGATTACCTCCAAATACACCGCCGTCAAATGGCTCTCTCTGCGCTGATATCGACCACCGTCGCTCTTTTAAAGACGACGATGACGACGGATAAAGCACTTGCCACCACAAAAAATAGTTTAACGGACGAAGAAATTTATGAATTGCAAGCCGTCGCGGCGGGTGCCTATAACCGGCAAGACTTCAAGAAAGCTAAAGAGGCCTTGACGAAACTGATTGAAAATGAACCAGAGTCGGCGTCGTGGTTAGAAGGGAGAGCTCAAGTGTTGGTGGACCAGAAAGACTTTCAAGAAGCGATTAGCGATTACACGAGATGTTTAGAGATTATTCCGGAAAAGGATTTAGGAGCAGAAGCGAGGTTGCGAGCAGGAAGAGCGCTCGCTGAGGAAGGGATTTATCAGTGGGAACCCGCATTGGCGGATTACAACAGAGCTTTGGAGTTGGCGATAACGGCAGGTTTTAGACCAGACCCATACGTGCTAAACTCCAGGGGGAATGTTAGAGGTTCTCTGAACGATTGGAAAGGCGCCAAGGAGGATTATGAAGGCGCTTTTGCCGCGTTTCAATCCGCAAGTGGCTTCCGAAATGGGAACTCCACGACACAACGTTTGGACGGTGCCATCTACGCAAGATCGAACGCAGCTTTGGCGACTGCAGAACTAGGTGACACAGACTCTGCAATCAAAGAACTAGAAGGTTTAGTGCGAAGAGCTCCGAATTCCTCAGACGTTCGTGCCGCGCTTGCTGCGTTGTATTGGGAACAAGGCAAAAGAGAAAGTGCAGAGGATTTATGGAATGACGCTTGTGGGTTATATTTCGGATGTGCCCAATACAAGGATATAGATTTTGTAAGGCGCATCCGTCGTTGGCCACCGTCGATGGTGAGTAAATTGGAGAATTTCTTACAAGTACGTTAGGAATTATAGCACGTACCTAATATCTACAAGAATGAGTTGTTTTTGTGTGTGCGTTGTATCTTGAAATCTCCTACTTAGCACACATTTATAATAAGCTATATGTATAACATCTGTTTATTCTATTCAAATTTCTTTCTATCTATCGTTTAGGACCTCTATTAATTGCCAGGAGACAAATTCGCGTATTCCTCCGGCGAAATCAACTTCTTCATGCTCAGCGCGTGTATCTTATCCATCTCTTTCTCCAACGCTTTCGTGACCAATCTTTGCTTCGTTAATGAGTTCTTTCCCTCGAATTTCGGACTGACGCAAACCTGTATCTCAAACGCGCTTCCGCACGACCCGGAGGTATCCGTTATGCTCATGTGCGTTGCGTCCAACTTTGACTTGAGCAATTCTTCTATCGCGGCTACGGATGACATTTGTTTTCAAACTAATTTGTGTGCGTACAATTTTCTGAAAATTTTAACGAGAGAGACACCAACGATTCCCTGAAAGTGGTTACAATGTTGCCTAACGATGGACCCCTCCTCCCGCCGCAGACGAAAAGAAGAAGAAGAGCGACAACATCCAGACGCACATTTATACGAGTCCGACCGACAACTCTTTCGTGACCGAATCTCCAGACACGCTGACTCACTGATACGTCAAGACGCGAGCAATTTGTTTGCTTCCGATGAGAATTTGTTTAAACAAGGCGCAGATTTGTGGTCTTCAGACCGACTGTTGTATCGAACCAAAGAGGATTTCGAGGAAGAAAGTTTAGCGAGAGACATCGAGAGACTGAAAAGGGATCGTGGTTTTGTGTTTGGTGATCGCAGCAGCGGTGAAAAAGGCGAAATTTTAGATGTTAGTAGTAGAACTAGTAGTGCCCTTCTGGAGTGCGCAGTCTGTTTGGTGGAATTTGTGAACGGCGACCGGTGCATACGATTGAAGTGTAAACACGCGTATCACGAAACGTGCATAGTGAAAACGTTAGAGAGAGAGAAACGAGAGTGCCCGTTGTGTAGGAGCAAGGATTTGTAGAATTAATTACTTTCGATAGGGTGCAGGGTAACACTCGTTTCTCGTTATATCATCATAAATAGAATAACGTCGTGAAGCTAAATTGTACTATTATTTTCAGCGGCAACTAATTCGTCGTGGAGTATATTGATCAAACCAGTAGGGTTATCGCTGTGAACCCAATGACCCGCCTTTTCCAAGACATGATAACTTATTTTCTTCTCCTGTTTCAGCGTCTCAATGCGCTTCATCGCGTCTGGCTTCCACTCGGCTGATTTTTCAGCCTTAACGATATAGACGTGCACGTTGTCATGATCCTTCTCTTCCAGCGCGTGCCACAAAGCGGTTTGTTGAAAACTTTCGTATAATTCTCTCAATATTTTTCTGTTAAATTGCCACGTCAAGCCCGTTTTATTCGTACCATCGTCATCCCTTGCATCCCCTTGTTTTGCGAGAACGAGATTTGAGCCGAGCCAATCGATAACACCGCTCGATATTTGCAACGGCGCTAACTGAGCTCTGAGATACTCCCTATTTGGTACTATTTCTGGTAACTTTTCTGTCGCTTTTAAAATAAATTCAGCTCCAAACATATCCTTCTCCACTTCGTACGGTACCGAATCTAACGTAAATACTAACTGTCGTTTTTTTGCGCTCGACAACGACGATAAAGACCGACTATATTCTAACGCTATTTTCCCTCCTAAAGAATGTCCAATGACAACATCCGGAACTATTTCGTGATATTTACTGTATCTTTCGATATCTTTCGCCGCGTTTTCAATCGTATGTGGCGCGTAATCGTGAAATCTCGGCGAATTCCCATGGCCTCGAATATCTATCAAGTGAAATCTGAATCGTACTTTGGGTAGGACTTCTTTGAGTTTTTCTGAGAGCACCTTAATTGGTCCTCGCCAGTTCTTTCCTTGTCCCATTAATCCGTGCAGAACATAAACATTCTTTTCCTTCTCTTCTTCGTTTGTAGACATGTTTTCTTGGATAATCTGAGAAGCTAGCACCCCTTCATCTTTCGCGACTTTGATTTTTACAGTTGAAAAATTTGATGAATGAAAAGAACTTAACGCTCCTTCCAAAGCGCCTCTAACGACGAGTGTAGCAGTAGTTTGATAAATGCGCGATTCGTCCCGGAAAATGCACGGAGGGAAAAGTGCTGAAGAAAGTTTCCTCTTGAGCTGCCGCCGCGAGAGCATGACGAGAAGAATATAGCTTTGTAGTAGTTGTAGTATTGAGAGTTCCGTTTGTGGAGTTTTATTTTGTGTGTGGGGGGGGTATTATGAATGTACCTGGTACGGTACAGCTTTACTCGTACTCTTCTAGTTTGTGTTGCCTCTATTTGGCCTTCGCGTGTTGCATGTTCATTTCTTGAACTTCATGTTCAGTTCTTGAACTCGATCCAACATATCTCTCGGGGGGGCTCTTGTCAAGGTACGCCATTTGTCTTTCAAATCAATGTTCGTGCGATGTTCGAGTTCCGGAAACCCGAGTTTCTTGATCCTACTCCAATTACCAACGCCACACCTGGAGACGCCTTCTATCAAAGCCTGCACTTCGTCTAATTCCCACCGTGCGTGCCGTCTCGTTTGTTTTGATTTTTGTTTTGATTTTTCTGATTCAATCAATAGCCCAGACGACGAACGTCGAGGACCACCTTGTTTTTCCTCCTCCTCCTCCTCCTCCTGGTCTTGTCCCTCTTCTTCTTCTTCTTCCTCCCCCTCCTCCTCGTCACTTCCAATGCTTCGATGAACAAGTCGCCCGAGCACATGCACGATCCTTTGCTTGACTTTCTGCAAGGGACTTCGCGGTTTGCCCCTGAAATCACCTTGTTCATCGAGCGCTTTTTGCACCGCCTCTGGGTCGTTGATTGCCTTCGCCATGTGTAATCGGGTGACCCATTGAGGCATATCGACATCATTTGGTGTGTTCTTCTTGAAGAGTGCGACCAAAGTTTCACGATGGAGAAATATTGCGTTCGCATTTGCGCCTGCAGCACGCATGAGTCTTTCATGTTTATACTTCAAATCAAAGCTGGTCAATCCAGTGAATTTTTTTTTGTGAAGAGTTTTATCTTTGATAATCTTCTTCCATTCCCCGAAGCCGTACTTTTCGACACCATCTAAAAGTCTCTCGTCCATCCATTCATTCCACGCGAAAAACTTGGCTTGCCTTTGCAACTCGTTTTCCTCTTCTTCTTCCTCTTCTTCTTCCTCTTCTTCTTCCTCTTCTTCTTCCTCCTCCTGCTCACCGAAGTCGTCATGGTACTCGTACGGATCATCGTTTGGCAATTCCGTGTCGAATTGGATGTCTCGTGCGTTTACAGTTTTGCTGCCCTTTCTTCCGTCCATTTTAATTTTTACCTTTTTGAATATCTGCGGCTGTCTTTCAGTGGTGTTGTTATTCGCCGCCGCGCTGATTGATCGTTTCTTACCACCCTTCCCGAAAATGTTCACACTTTTCGGAGTGCTGATTCTATTTGGTGTTTCTTCTAACAAATTTTCGTCAGGCAACTCTCTACCTACTCTGCCGCCCTCAATACTCTCGACGTTGCGCTCCAAGTCTTTGTTCGTTTGTATAAGTAATTTTTCCTCATCCAAATCTGGTGAATATTTCTCGTGCAAAATATCCGTGCTCGCTTCTTGTAAAAACGTAGGTCCCAAGGCTACTTTCGCTCGTTTATAGTACGCTCTCAACTCCTTTAAAAGCTCGTTTGCGCTAGCTTTAAAGTGATATCCAGAGTATATGTCGCAGTTGTCAGCTGTTGAATTCAAAGACATTTGTAATTGCTTCCCTGGACTCCGTGTAATATCATCCCCACCGTACGTGTCCAAATTAAACCCATGTTGTTTCCTATACATAGATGCAACAGTATTCAAATATCTCCCAATTCCATCTAATATGTTCAACTCTTCTCTGACTCCGTCCATCTTCCCCTGTGGCATCTCCTTCAATTCCGCATACGTTTGCGACTCCCACGTGCATATGAACTCGTTCAATTGTCTCTCGATCAACAACTGCACCATGTGCGAGACTAAAGCCAATGCCATAATTTTCTTGTGCGGGCGCATGCGCTCGTCCAACTTCTCCTCTCCTTTCAAATCCATTGTGTACAAGATCTTGAGCAAGATCGGATACAACTTCAACGACCGTTCCTGCCAGTCCCAATTGGCTCCATCCTCCCCACAAATGTATTTCATTTCCTCCACGAGCATTCGGATTCGTAAAACTCTCGGAATTCCCAACGACGCGTCGTCCTCGCGTAATTGCTCCGACGCAATGTTGGCATACTCAACCTTCAAAGACCAAGGAACGATCTCGCTGTCCGTGATAAACTCGAGCATCCAAAGAATTTTCAAACGCGTTCGACTGACGGAGTCGTTCGATGTAGATTTCTTTTTCTTCGCAGCTGGTGGAGGAGAGGAAGGAGAAGCAGGAGACGCAGGGGGAGACAGACGATCGACGAGACGGTCCTTTTTGCCCGTCCGTCCTCGCTTCGCGGTTTGCTTTATTCGCACCATCGAGGTTTTCTTCGAGAAAGTTCTTTCTTTGACGCAAAACCAACTCTTTCTTTTGGAGCGAATAAGTATTATTGAACAACCAAAAGAACAAAAAGAAGATGAAACCTAAAAATTCACATCCGACGAAAACTTGGAAAAAAAATTTTACGACTTTGCCTCTCTCTCTCTCTCTCTTCACTCTTTGTGAATGCGCAAATATAAATTACGTGCCATACACCATGAACTGAACGTGCGCCGCAGAAGACATAGAAGATAAAAAAAATGGGCCGAGGACGCGCGGCAACAAAACGCTCGTTTGTGTGCATCGCTTCAGCGGTCGCGACGTATTCATTGTTGCACTATTTAGGGGGAGGCGAAGAAGGCGTAGATGACTTTTCTTCTGCATCATCATCATCATCATCATCATCATCGCAAGCGACCGACGACGCTTATTATTATAAAGGGGGTGAAAAGGATGATGCAATGAATAGCCGTGGCAGTGGTGGTAGTAAATATAACGATGACAACGATTTCATATCTTCCCCATCGCCTCCTCCTCCTCCTCCTCCTCCTCCCTCTTCACAGCCACCGACGCCTTCAGTCTCTTCTCTAGATACACCTACAACGAAAGAAAAGAAATGGTCCCATCTCACATCCATGACGCGAAAACCAACGGCGGAAGAAATAGAACAAGGCAAGGGCAAATTTCACGTCATGTTGACGGCGAATGAGCAATCGTACGTCGCTTGGCAATCTAGAATTATGTATCAGAGATACTTGAAACTGTTGAACAGCGGAGACTCGGGCGCATTTGGCGGTTTCACGAGAGTATTACACAGCGCACATGCAGATAACTTGATGGATGAAATCCCAAGCGTAGTCGTTGATCCGTTGCCTAAAGGTGTCGATCAAGGGTACGTGGTTTTGAACCGGCCGTATGCAATCAAGCAGTGGTTGGAGAAGTATTATTTCGTGGAGGAGTATGTGTTCATGACAGAACCAGACCATTTATATTTAAGACCAATTCCGTTATTGGCGAAACCAAAACTCGCTGCTGCGTTTCCGTTCTTTTATATAAACCCAAAGGATCCAAAGTTTACACCTATCGTACAAAAGTTTAACAAAGTAAACGCGGATCTGAAAGATTTTGCGCCGATTGGGAATTCGCCAGTGATGATTCATAAGGACGAGTTGAAGAAAGTATGCACGGTGTGGGACACGTTAGCGATTAAAATGAAACAGGACCCGGAAACAAACGCAGCGTTTGGTTGGGTTTTAGAAATGTGGGCGTACAGCATAGCCTCCGCGCAAGTTGGCGTGAAATACGACTTAGTCCCGGAATTCATGTTGCAACCGCCTTGGGATAAAACTGAACAAGTTAGGGGAGGGAAGAAAGGATACATTCTTCACTACACGTATGGTCAAGATTTTAACGAAAAAGGACAATTTACTCCGGGTAAAATTGGACATTGGCATTGGGATAAGAGAGATTTCACGTGGAAGAAACCTCCGAAGGAAGGCTTCGAGATGCCACCGAAAGGAACGCACGAGCTAACGATAAAGTTGATGGAAATGATTAATGACGGTATAAGATCCATTCCAGATTGGTGATTTTTTATGGAGTAAACGATAAATAGAATGCTAGTAGATGCTATAGAGAGAGAGTTGCGTAGTTCATGTGGTAGTTTCTTTATCACACGTGCTATTTCGTGTTCGCCATTTTTCCTCGTTTTTCTCCGTTTTCAGTTCCGCTTCCATTCAAGAATTCAAGAACTCTCGTCGTCATTTTTTTATCGCGCGTTTACTAAAACAAAAAGAGCGTTCAGTTTTCTTTCAGCACAAATAAATAGAGAGTGTGAGTGAAAGAGATGAGTCAGTCTTCATGTTCTTCTTCTGCATCGTGAACGGGAGGCCAAATAACATATCACTTAAACCATCTATCCGAAGAAACACGAGAGAAAGTCGTTAAAAGAGATGGAGGACGAATTAAAACGAGAAGTTTTAGAAAAGTTACGACGCAGAAACCAACAAGAAGTCCTTCCGTTCGTGGAGGTTTTCGCGTCCAACAGGAAAGAGCGAAAACGATCCGAAACGTTGCTCAGAGAAGTCCAAAAGTTGAGAAATAAAACCGCAGAGTTGGGCGTGAAGAACGATGGACTGATGAGTGCTTTGACAAAGGCGCAAGAGGAAAACGCAAAGGCGAAAACGAGCAAGGAAAATTCCGCGAAAGTTTCGAGATTACAGGGAGAACTGGCCGAGGCGCACAAGAAAAACGTGGAAGTCATGGAAATGGCTTCGACTGCGAATCGTGACAAAGAGCAAGCAAAGACTGAGTTGGAGACGACGGTGACTGAGTTGAAAAATGCGAAAGTGGCATTGAAAAATTTACGCGAGTCGTGCGCAAACTTGGAGAGTGAATTGAAAACGGCACTGAAAGCGGCTGAGATTGCCGGAGAAGAAGCGGAAGCGAGGAAAGAGGATAAAATTTCCGCAATCGCGCGGGTAGAAAAATTGGAAAAGGAAAATCAGCAACTCGTGGAAAGAGTGATGGAGATGAAAATGAAAGAAGCGGAGAAAATGAATGAAATCAACGAGTTATACGAAGACTTGCAGAGACAAAAGAAGGCGAGCGAATTGAAATCGATAGCGAATGAAATGAACGCAACGGCATCAGCGAGTATGCGTGGTCTTTCGTTGGATTCGTCGACATCGCCTGGTTTTGGAGATTCGTTCGTGGGAAGTATACCGAGTCGACAACAGTTTCGCAGTCAAACACATGAAGGCGCAACGCACCGAGTGTCTTGTGTCAGATCGGGTGAAATATTAGGAACGTGCGGCGACGATAAACGTGTCGCATTGGTCAATGCAAATTCAGGACATGTTTCTTCGTACTTGGAGGGTGCTTTAGGAAGTCTTTTAGATCTTTCGTTCTCTCCCGACGATAACTTCTGCTTGGCGTGTGGCACGGATAAAGCAATTCAGCTTTGGGAACTATCGAGCGGACGCGTGCGACACCGAATGACTGGACACGCGCAAAAAGTTGTTGGTGTGGACTTTTGTCGCGTGAATAAACAAAGAGCGATTTCATGTTCGCACGATCGAACCATTCGAGAGTGGGATTTACATAAAGGCATATGCGTGAACTCTACACCGTGCGCTTCAAACGTAAACACAGTTGTGTATGGGGACACTTCCCAATTCGTCATGAGTGGGCATTTAGATGGCGGAGTGAGAATTTGGGACTTACGAACGGGCGGTGGTCCACCTACGAACGAAAGAAAAGGTGTTCACGAGCAACAAGTAACCTCGATACAACTGTTACCGAACGAACGCGAAATTTTGACATGCGGGCGCGACAACGTGATCCGAATATTAGATTGCAGAACGCTCGAGGTTTCTGCAGAATTTTCAGATCCGAATTTCCGCGTTGGGACGAATTGGACTAACCCATGTTTTTCTCCGAACCAATCACATATTGCGTGTGGTGGCGCAGATGGAGCTGTCTTTATCTGGTCAGCGATCGATCACAAATTGCGAACAACATTGCGCGCGCACGACGCAGTTGTCGCGACAACCACATGGAGCGCATACGGATTAGCGAGTTGCGATAAAAACGGGATATGTATCCTATGGAGTTAGTCGCTGTCATTATAATAATGAATTAGAATCTAGTACGGTTTAGTATATTATATAACATTACGAACACTATTGTTTTAAGAGAATTATTAAAGAGCGCTGATGGTTGAAATATCCTCGCTCGTCGAGAGCAATGTCTTCATGGATTGAAGATTCTCCGACCAATTCGATAAGCTATTTTTTAACTCGTTCCACTGCTCTTTCCCAAACACTCTCTGCGTGCCTCGAGTGATTACGCATACCTCTCTCATTTGATCCAATTTCGCGTCTACTAAACCGGAAGAGATGCCGTGAACGACCCACTCTTCGCATTCGTTCGAGTCAACCTGTAACTTGTCGCAAATTTCTTTGTATGAGACTTCACCCCCACCGTTTCGAATGTCACCTAACGACATCAATCGCATTTTCGTCAGCGTTTCGTCCTCGTTCAAACCGAGATCTTTGAAAAGTGCACCATTGCTCTTCGCAAATGCCAAGTAATCCGACACATCTTTTGTTAAAAATATCTCCAACAACTCAAACACCTTCCCGTTCGACGATTTCAACGCTTGAATAGCTTTGTAATCCAACAAATCACAGCTAAAGCTTGTTTTCAATCGAACGAAACTGGCAATGGTATCTTTGGCCGCCGCCGAAGATTCTCCGAGAGCGCTTTCGTTGTTTTCAAACGTCGCCAAATACTTTAACATAAACTCCATAGCCTTCTCATCTTTACCACCCATCCTACTCAATAAATTCGCAATCTCTAAATACACGTTCCTCTCGGACCCGTTGTTATCATTCATCTGTTTCCACTCCTCCATGGACTCCTCCACGTGTACGACTAAAGTTTCCACCACGTTTTCCATGTTTGCTTTCTTCACGTATTCGATTGTTCGACAAAACATCTTAAACTTCGTCTCTAAATCGCTCGTCAAGTTGTACAATTGCATCAAAATTCTTAATCTCGACTCTACTCTCGACGTCGTGCTCTCCATCGCTTTTTCCGCGATCATATCCAGCGCTTTCTTTCTCTCCGTTTCGAGTTCAAATCTTTCTGCGACCGTGGCGGCGATGATAAACACCGTCTCCACGTCCTCTGCTTTCGCGTCGCTGAACAACTTATCGTTGTTCTCCAACAACTTCGCAATCAACTGGCAATCCATCGGCAATTTTGAGCACTCTTCCGCGTGTTTCTCCGCCTCCTTTGCCGTTTTATCGTCTTTTTCTTTCCAGTCCTTTTGGTAATCGCCTCCGTGGGCAATCGTGTACACGAATCTCGCCGCGTTCGCGATCGGCTCTTTGTCGTCTTGGCCGACGACCACGCACGTTTGTTTGTTCGAAGACATTGCTGTTTCGTAACCGCGTTATGCGAGAAGTGGAGAAAGCGCGCGCGTATACAATCTATCGACGCAAAGAAACTTTCTGAAGAGTGATGTGGGTCTTCTCGATTTCTTTCTTCTGCAGCCCTAAGACCCCAGAGTTTTCCGCGACAAAGAAGCGGGTGCCAAAAAGAGCTTTGGAATTTTCAAAAAAGAAACGAGACATTTTTCTCTATTTTCTTTCCCTCTTATTATTGTATACTCTCTCGTGGTTCTCTCGCTCTTTCGGTACGTTTGAGAGGTAAGAGAAGGGTAAAGCAGAAGGAAAGACAGAGAAAGAATAATCAGCGATGCCATCGTTACCGTCGAAACCTTTCGGTGGAGCGAGAAGAGATTTAGCGCCGAGACTGTTGGTGAAAGAATCGAACGCTTCTCATTCGTTTTCGGATTCATTTGTAACTGCTCCTCGAGAGAATGAACGCAACCAAGAAAACCAAATCAACTCTGGAACGACCACGGGCGTGGAAGATTTCGAACGAGACATCTGGCCGCAAACCGTGGATGGGAACGCGTTTGAAAATCAGCTGATTGTTTTGAATTTTCTCCCGACTGGGTGTGAAGGCATCGACGACGTCTTAGCCGGAGGAACCTCGGAAACCGGTGAAAGCTTAGGAGGTGGTCTAAGGCAAGGCCAAGTGACGGAAATCACCGGCGAGTGCGGGAGCGGGAAGACGCAGCTGTGCCTGTCCGCGGCGGCGAGTGCGGCGACATTAGGTCACAGAGTCGTATTTGTGGATACGAATGGGGTTTTCTCAGCGGAAAGGATCAAAGCGTTTCATCGAAACTTTTGGTCCGATGAGGCGACAGAGGAGGAGATCACTGCGCACTTGGATAAAACGTTAGAATTGATTGCAGTTCACGACGTCCACGACGTATTTACGCTCTTACACTTGTTGGATCAGTTACAGCAAGATGCGAGCGAGGAGGACGATAATCCGGAGAAGTCAGATACGATGGGTTTGTTGGTGATTGATTCGTTGTCACTTTTGTTGGCACCGCTGTTAACGAGAGCACACCATCAAGGGCACACAGTGATGACGATGGTGGCGGTTATGTTAAAAGCGATCGCGTCGGAGAGGAAAGCAGCGGTGTTATACACGAACCATACTGTGGCGGATAATTCTTCGAGCGGGGATTTTAATAGTGTTGGAAACTATGGTGCGCAAAAATATCACCAACAACAAAATACGACATCGAGAGAAACAACAAGTAGTTTGAAGCCAGCACTCGGTGTGCGATGGACATCTGTCCCTCACCGTCGCTTACAACTCTCCAAAGTAGATGGCGATCAAGAAGGCGAGTTCGCAACAACGGGAGGAGACTTTACGAGCCATCCAGAATGTACGAAAATAAAAGCCGAGGTTGTTTATGGGGGGGCTCAAAACAAAAACGGCGGTTGCACATTCTTTCAAATCCAGCAAAACTCTTTGCAAACCTTGCCCCAAAACCATTAGATCGTGTAGCAAGACTTAGAGTCCATCATAGATAGCCTTATTTTATTAGTTCCTTTGTATAGAATTGTAGGGTAGAATAAGCACATACGCAGATATACTAAAGATTTTATTGTACGTTTTTTCACAAAATGCCGAATGTTTGTGAAAAACAGATCAAATAAAATGACTGATTATTGAACCCGAAAAAAGCGTCGTGTAACGTAACCCTCACCCTTCTTTCTCTCCGGACAAAAATTTCGCTCGACTACGCAAAGAAGATGATGTCAGGAACCACAACATCAACATCAACCGCCGCTGCGAGCAATCGCCAGTTCTCCTCGAAGTCGTCTACCGCGGTCGCGCGCTTGCGACGACACGCGATGCGACGACCGCGAACGACGACAACAACCAAGAGAGGAACGGAATGCGCGACCCGAATAGATTGTGATGATGGATTGGAAAGAAGAAAAAGCGTCGTCCTTCGCTCGTGCAGACGAGAAAGAGGAGGTGGAACGAGACGCGATACAATGAAACCACCAAAAGCTATTCTGGAAAACTTCGCAGACACGAACAACGAAGAAGACGTGACCAACGCTCCAGCAACTTTAATCAACCCATTGATGAAGAAACAGAGCAGCACCCAAGACGCCAACGACGAGGGAGAAAGCGAAATAGTCAAGGAAAAGCCAATCGTCAATCCAGAAGATTTCACGTTACGACCAGGAGAAGTGTCGAAATTTAAAGCCCCGACGACGACGGTCGAAGATTTACAGCTCTCCGGATGGTATTTGAAAGCCATATTGACTGCAGACGTGTACGATGTGGTGGTCGAGACGCCACTGGACCTCGCTGCTCGGTTATCAGAGAGAGTTACTGCGAACGTGCCTATGACTCCTGGAGGGGACGCGCAGAAACAAAAAAGAATATTCTTAAAGAGAGAAGATTTACAGCCGGTGTTTTCGTTCAAGATTCGTGGAGCGTATAACAAGATTAAGAATTTGAAGAAGGAGGAGTTGGAGAAAGGGATAATAACTGCAAGCGCTGGGAACCACGCGCAAGGCGTCGCTTTGAGCGCAAAGACGTTGGGCATTAAAGCCGTGGTGGCTATGCCAGTAACCACGCCAAAGATTAAAGTAGAAGCCGTTAGAAGACTAGGTGGTGATGTAGTTCTCGTCGGCGAAAATTTTGACGAAACAGCGGCATATGCCAAGAAACGATCTATAGACGACGAGATGACATTCATCCCACCGTTCGATGAACCGTATGTAATCGCCGGTCAAGGTACCTGTGGCGTCGAAATTTTGCGACAATTACCCACAGCTAAAGCTGTGTTTATTCCCATCGGAGGTGGAGGTTTGATTGCGGGCGTGGCGACGTATTTAAAGACGATTGCACCAAGGATTAAAATCATTGGCGTCGAGCCGAGCGGCGCTAATGCCATGGCGCAAAGTCTCAACAGAGGCGAGCTCGTTAAATTATCTAAAGTCGATGGCTTTGCAGATGGAGTTGCCGTCAAAGAGGTTGGTTTGAATTGCTTTCAGCTTTGTCAACAATGTGTCGATGGGGTGATGATGGTTCGTACCGATCAAACGTGCGCGGCTTTGAAGGACGTATTTGAAGATACGCGTTCGATTTTAGAGCCATCTGGGGCACTTGCCGTCGCCGGTGCGAAAGAATGGTTGAATGTAAATCCGGATTTTGAAGGTGACGTCGTTTGTATAACGTCTGGGGCGAACATGAACTTTGATAGATTGAGAGTCATCTCGGAAATTGCCGATGGTGGTTCAGGTACGGAAGCGACTTTGATTTCCGCGATTCCCGAAGAAAACGGCTCCTTCAAGAGGTTCGTCACGTTAGTCGGCGAGGATACAAACTTCACGGAGTTCAAATACAGAGTTCAGAATATCAAGGGCGACAGGAAGAAGAATTTAGCGAAAGTTTTATATTCGGTGAATGTAGAGAGCGAGACGCAACTCCAAGCATGCATAGCGCGCTTGAGGTCGAACGGCATTCCAACGGAAGATTTTACAAAAGATCAAACGACGCAGACGCACTTGAGGAATTTGACTGGTGGTGCTTCGAGCATTCCAAACGAGCGTTTGTATAACGTTGCTATTCCAGAGAGAGCGGGAGCTTTGGCGAACTTTTTAGATTTCATATCGCCGAGATGGAATGTTTCGATGACCCATTATCGTGCAGGAGGCCAACGAGAAGCGTCCGTACTCGTAGGAATCCAAGTTCCAGACAATGAATTAGCGGAAATTGAAGCATCTTTAGATGGGTGCGGGTACGAGTACTCATGCTTGCAAAGCAACGCAGCTTACAACATGCTCTTCGAAGATGATTAAATATGTAATATAATTTTGTGTACGACATCGTAGATAGGAAAAAGTTTCAGATCATTGATATCGTCGGTTACACGATTAACTTAAAATCAATTCTAGGAATCGTCACGTGGTAACATCCAATATCTACATCGAATTTCGGTTTTCGCTTACTCTCTATGACCCCTTCCGCATCCGGTGCTCTTTTCGTCACGTCCCACCGAACCGCTGCTGAGACTCTTTCGTGTGGCTTCACCTCATACTTCTTCAAGCTCTTTGTCGCTTGGTCCCAATGCCTCGACGCTATTCTATAATTGAACGAAAATTTTGAATCCTCCGGGTCTTCTGGTCTATGTTTATATCCCGCTACACCTTGTACGGTTAAATACTCTCCAAGATTGAACCGTTTCGAAAACACATCCACTTCGCCTTCTTCAACAGAGACTTCGATTTTCTTCACCGGGTTCTTGTACCATACATTATCTATGCCGTCCTCACCGAATGAAGATTTTGAGAGGAAAAGTTTCGGTTCTATTTCCAATCGATAGTCTACTTGCGCGTTTCTGATGTCCATTTTTACCGCTAAGTTTGCTTTCGGAGTGCTGTTTTGGGGTTGCGTATAAGAGAACATTTTCTTTTGTGAGTCATGCTGCTCTCATTTCTTTCTGAACCTCTCAACAACTAACAACTAACAGGAACAATACGAAAGAGAGAAAGAGAGAAGGAGGAGAAAAAGAAGAAAAAGCATATGCACGTTACTCACTGCGTCTTAATTTTCAACCGATAATCCGGCCTGCACGAAATAGTGTACGCGTCTTGCACGTTGTTGATGAACTTTTCGAATCTTCTTTGCAATCGCCCAACGATGTGGACGTTTTCATCAAAGGAGGACCCAGAACGAGACGAAGAGGATGTAGATAAACTATCCATCTCGTCGCTGTCGTATCTGTACGAATCTCGAGTGTCTTCCAAAGAGAAGTCGTCTTTGTAGTTCATTAGATGGTGAGAGAGAGAGAGAGAGAGAGATGCTCTGTGTGCTCTGTGTGTGTGTGTGTGTGTGTGTGTGTGTGTGTGTGTGTGCGCGCGTGCTGTATTTTGAACTTTGTGAAAATGTGTAATGAAGAAAAATGGGAGGAGTAGAAGAAAAGCGTTAAAAAAAGGAGTTGTCTTTCTTCTTCACGTCTCAAAACTTTGTTGCACGAGAAAAGAAGTAATACGAAATGCTCGCGATTATGAAGGTGCTACCGTGCTCCTCTTCCTCTTCGCGATTGATAGCGTCGAGGAGAGGAGCGAGGAATATCGATCGAGTTCGACGTTTCAGCGTTTTCAATTCTTCTTCTGAGGTAACAACGGCTGCCGTCAGGAAAAACTCCTATTTTCCACTGAACAGGATGAAAACGATGACGCGTGCGACGAAGCGGGCGACGACTAAAAACGGCAGACGTGGAAACTTGAAAATGCCGCCCTTAACGTTATCGTTGTTTTCCTTCTCGACGTCTTCTTTGTTGTTGAATACTACAGATAGAGACATCAATAGCAAAAGCAGTTTTCTGTTACAAGAATCGATGAGAGGAAGAAATATGGATGTTCGAGTGTTGGCTTCGGGATCGGGAGGCGGTGGCGGCGGTGACGGAAAGAAGAAGAAGAAGAAGAAAACAAAAGTTAATAAGAAGAAGGGTGCGAAAAAAGAAGATGATGACAGCGACATCGTCTGGGAAGAAGAGGAAGAAGAAGAAATAGAAGACGAAGATATCAATGTCGTCTATGCAAACTACGACGAGAAGGACGTCCAAGGAGGGAACATCGATACTGCGAGTACACCTTGGGGTGAGCTCGCGTTAGAATGCGTGAGAGCAGTCTTAGCTGACGAGAAGAATATGGATGAATTTGAAGGCAATCTTAAACTTTTTGCGTTTAAAGCGATACCGAGCACGAAGCGTATCATGATTTCCGTGGACGATTTGGACGACCAATACGGTTCACCGAATTTGGACGATTTGATTGCCGTGTCGAGGAAGCTGAACGAGCTCGCAGAGTCGAAAGGATTTCCAGACGATGTTGCCATAGAAGTCGCGTCTCCGGGTGCGGAGCGAAAGCTGACCATACCGGAAGATTTATCGAGGTTTCGCGAGTTGAAAATGAAAGTGATTTATAAGGACAACGAAAATGACAACCTGGAAAACGAGACGATGATATTAAATGTAGAAGATTTTGAAGAGGAAAATGGGTTAGTTGTATTCAGATTGGCGGATGTGCAAGAAAATAGACCTCCCAAGAAAGGCATGCCAATGTCGAAGAAGAAGAAGGAATGGAGGAAGAAGGTTAAGTACGCCGACATTGCCTCTGTAAATTTGTACATAGACACAGCGAATTGATGTGAGATTTGTTTGCAAGTTGTTTTTTTAGTCTAGTTGTATTCTTTATTTACATATAAGTCATTCATGCTTTATTCTCACTTCATGTTCTACATTCATACATACAACGGCAACGCGTATACATGATTATAAATTAGTACAAATACATTTACTATTTCTTCCAACTCTCGGAGCCTGTTCCGCCTAACTGTCTTGAGACAAACTCAAACAAACTCCACGTAATCGCCTGTTGAAATGTCCTTCTCGCGATCCTCGGGACAGCCCCAACATACAATCCTCTCAACCCTTTCTCTGCTAGAATCGAACTAAAAGTTGCCATTGGTTTAATATTTCTATCTAAATTTCTTTGAATTTGCAATCTCGTTCGCAACACATCCGGCGGCTGCGTGACAAACGTGGCAAACCCACCGGCAAATGCCCCACACAACAGGGTGTCGTACGACGACACATCTCTCCCTTCCTTCTCCGCCAATGATGCCGTAAACTCTCTCGCTTTCATAAATACTAACAAATTTAACCCAGAAAACGGCGCGTCCCTTAAGATCGTCGGGACGATTCCGCTAAACAAACCTTTCGAGCCTTCCTTCTTGGTGATATCCAACAACATTTTACCTACCGACCTTTTATATACCGTTCCAGCGCCGTATTCTAATCTCGTTTTCACCACAGATATCGGGTTCAGCAAAGTCGCGATCGACGCTCTCGATATCGCCCCAATCATAAAAGTTTGCAAGCTATTCTCAAATTCCGATTGTTCTTTATCGCCATTCGCGTATTTCTTTTTCTGCCACTGCTTCACCTCTTTTTGCATCTTGTCCAAAACGAAGAAGTATAAACCCGCCCCTGCGGTCGTCCGTATGCACGAAGCAGATACTCCACTCCATAATGCTAAAGCGCCCTGCGTTCTCACCACTCTCGAAGCGGTAGAGAATATATTCCCTCCTGGATTGGCAATCCCAGGCGAGCCGACTTGCATGCGCGTTTTTATAACCTCAAACGGTTGCAACGTGGCCGAGGCAATGAGACCGGCGGATGCGCCCCCGACGAAGGAGGATGGATTCCAACCGCTTTTATTATTTTTATTGTTGGTAGTCTCATCCTCTTTTTTTCCTTTCTTCATCTTCTTCGCGGTTGATGACGACGATGAGGGTGATGTTGGTGACATCTTTCTCCTCCGGGAGAGAGAGAAGGAGAGAAAGAGACGGTGGGGGAAAAAATGTGACGCGAGACGATGTTTTTTTTCAAACACCAAAAAAACAGACAGGTGAACTTTATTAACATGCCGCCCATTGCGTGGCCAGAAGCGAAGAGACTGTGGAACGACGACAAAGGCGACGGAAGAGAGAAATTCTTAATCGCGACGCACAAATATGATCGAGCGATTAAAGTTTTAGACGCGAAACAAACGCAATTACACAAAGAAGGGAAAAATAAGACGAAGGTCCAACTCGTGGAAAAGAATCGATTAATTTACGAAACCATCGCACAGGAGTGCAGGAAAAGAGGACACATGACTCTCGCAGAGGTGAAATCTGTGTACGATTTGAAAATGACGAAAGGGAAATATCGACCGATGTTGATGAAATACCCGCAACAATGGAGCGCGAAAGCGATTGAAAACCAAACGAAAAAAGCTTTCGACATGTGTTCTCTTATGAACGACAGTTCAGATTTTCGAAACGCGACGAAAATATTGAACGTGCTTTCGTGCTTTTTGAAACAACCCGGGATGAAAGGGATCGGAACGGCTACGGCAAGTTTGATTTTATCGATATACGACCCGAGATTTCCATTCTTATCCGACGAGGCGATTGCGGTGGTTATTCCTTCACATGGAAAGGATCCGTACACGCCACAAAATTACACGAACTTCGTTGCTCAAATCCAAAAGAAACGCGCGAGACTGTTAGGGGAGAAAAACATTCACGATAAGGACGCCTTGACGCACAGCGATATCGAAAAAGCGTTGTGGACGGTAGCGAGCGGCAATTTGGAAAAATAGAAGATCTGAATTAGGAATAGAAGAACGGCGCCGCATGGCAGCTATAATTACAAATATAAAAACATAGTTAGTTCACTTTTATTCACGACCTCCGGAAGACCGTTTCTTTTCTTCGTGAATTTCGAGAGCATTTATTAGCGTATCTACTAATAACTTTTGCGAAAGCGGTTTCATGACGTACTTGTCCATTCCAGCTTCTTTACAGTTATCTTCACCCATGGAAGAGATACCCGAAGAAATGGCAACGATTGGAATGTTTGCAAAGTACCCGTCGGCATTATTAAGTTTCCGAATCTCTCTCGTCGCCTCTAAACCATTCATGACGGGCATTTGACAATCCATCAGAATCAAATCGAACAATTCTTCCTTCTTCTCTAGGTTTGTACACAAATCGACCGCCTCACGACCATTTGATGCTATCGTTAAATCAACTTTTCCAATCTTGCTGATGAGCGCTTTGACAATCATCTGCGTCGGCAAAGAATCCTCGGCATACAATATTCGCAGAGTCTTCTCGATATTCAACACCGGTTTGGAGAGCTTGGCATCGTCGAGCTTGGATTCAACAATTTGCTGAATGACTTCTTCGGTTTGTCGTTTCCTATATCCCGCGACTTCAACGACAGAAGCTCTGGAAGATTCATCAAATTCGAGCGCTTCGAGCATATCGGTCACCGTCACAGCTAAACATTCCACTTCACCTTTAGCGCGAACGGTTGCGTTTCTATACCCAACACCCGGCGTTTTCCTATCTTTCCGCTTTTCAATCGCAGTTAGAAAGGCTAATTCACCAACGATTTCACCTCCGTATCTAATACACAGAACGTCTTCACTGTTGTTATTTTTACTACTACTATTATCTACCGCTGCATCTACTTCTAACAATGCGTCCATCAATACCTCACACTCGCCTTTGTTTATGAAATACATTCTATCGCCTACTTCCCCTTTACGCATCAGAACTTCCCCATTCTTGAACCTTTCTATTCTAAACGCGGGTTGTAAAATAGCCGCCAAAGGATTCGTTCGCACAGCGTTGTCGATATCCTCTTCGGTAACTTCCAACTTCATCGAAGGCGATTTTGTTCTCGGTCGTCCCAAAGGCCTTCTCCCATCCTCAGTCATCCATGGATGTTCCATCATCCCAGCAATTGATATGCGTTTTTTCGGATCGATCACTAACATTTTTCGCAACATATCTTTCAATGAATCGGATAATTTTGGTGGCGGCGGTGAAGGCACGATCGTTGCATTGATAATGGCGTCTGCATTTTCGTCTGGGAATTTCAACTCTGTGCTCTTTGCCATCGCGACGATTTGGAAAACCGTCTTTCCTGTAAACGGTAACCGCGCGGTTGCCATGTTATACAAGCACACTCCCAACGACCAAACATCGCTCGGCATCGGATCGAACCCCGTTTCGTCCAACATCTCTGGAGCTAAAAACGCAGGCGTTCCAGCTAAACGAGTCGACCTGGTCGCCCGTGTCAACTCGGAATCTACGCTCACACCGAAATCGCATAGTTTCACGCCATCTGCCATCTTCAACATGTTCTCTGGTTTCAAGTCCATGTGCGCAATCTCCAAGGAGTGCAAATAATCTAATCCTAAAACAATATCTCTCGTGTATCCGTGCAAAACTTTCTCCGACAACGGTACTCTATTGAATCTGGTAAAAATAGGCCCACCCGGCGCATACTCAAGGACCAAAATCAACTCGTTACTCATTGAATCATCGATGACTTCGTGCAACTTTAACACATGCGGATGCGAAAGCTTCTTCAAAATTGCAATCTCTTTCCTTACCGCCGCTTCTGATACTCTCACACGTTCATTTCGTATCTTCAACGCGTACAAATTATTATCCGTCTTGTTCAACCCGAGTTTCACTTTCGCGTGTGCACCTCGTCCCAAGTCTTTAATCATAATGTATTGATTCAACTGTTCGTGCTCTTTATCGTCCATAATGATCGAGAGTTTCTGCACGGATGGCGTGAGCACTAAAGAGCCTACTCGTCGATTCGTCCCCGGTGATGGTTTCGTTTTTACGTTCGAAGAAGCGGAGGAAGTGGATGAGAGCGAATTTTGCATCCGGACGTTTTCCTCCGTTTTATCCGTATTCATCTTTTCGTTTTCTTGTCCGTCGTCCAAATTCGCCGCATATGTCTCTTCGTTTTTTTCTCCTCCTCCTCCTCCTCCTTCATTGGTGGTGGTGGTGGTGGTGATGGTGGTCTGTCCGAAATCTTCTTCTTTCGTAGTACTCGTAAAGCATGAGAAACAGGAGAAGAGACCACGCTCTCTTCTCCTTCCTCCTTTCTCATCCTCCCCGTCGTCCTTGTCGACTTCGGTAGACATCTCGCGCATGCGATGGACTGTGAGCGCGTTGAGAGTGCGGAGAAGCGGAGGGGGGATTTTCTTCGTGTAGTTCCGTTCGTTTTTCGTTGTGGTGTTGTTAAAAACGTCGTTTTCCACTCCTTAATTTCCTTGCTCCTTTACAAAAATCCCCTACTTTTTCTAGAAGAAGAAGAAGAAGAAGAAGAAACCACGGGAAGAGAACACGTACACACACAATGGACGTGGAAGCGGAATGCAAACGACTCGTACTCGCTATCGAACGGATATCCACGGATAATAAATCGTGCACGTTTGGCGCTTTATTTGGCGACGACGAGGTGCAAAACGAATTTGAGGCGTTGAATGGCACCTTACGAGCAGCTAAGAAGAGAAAGATGATTCGTTTTGAGGGAGAGATGTTATTGCAAGGAGCGCACGATCATGTGGTGATAACTATTCTTTAGAGCTTGACGTAGTGTTTAGATTAGATGTATGCATATAGCAGCCGCAATAAAAGAATAAAATAATACAAGAATAAATAGGGGACCAATACAAAACGAGTCTCATCAAGCTTTTGACGAAGAAAATAAATCATCCTTGCAAAACCAGTTCAAAAGGAGCCGGTTGACTTCCTCCGGAATATCGTCTTGGAGACAATGTCCTTGCCCTTTGAGCTCGATGAACGACGTTTTTCTTTGACCGGTTCGCGTTTGTGGCAAGTTTTGGAAATATTTACCCAGAGGAAAATCCAAGGGCGTGATGCGATCCTCGCTGCCCCAAATGATGAATATAGGACACGTTACATCATTCATCAACTCTTCCGGTCTCGGTCCGGGGTTGCCGGTTAAAATGTTCACGAAACAGGCCAGCGCGCCTTCATTCTCTGCGGCTTGGCAGATGGATTTTACCAGAGCATCGTCCACGCGAGCAGGATTTTTATACACACCAGCAAGCGCGTTTCGGACACTTTCTTCCGAGCGCACGTTGTCGAAAATCTTCGTCGCGATGGGCTCTATTTTCAAAATTGTATCGATTATCGCCAGAACAACTTTGAAAATCGGTCCGACGAGTTTATATTGCCACGCAAACCCATCGAAATCGCCCGGCATTTGTTTCACTTTGTTGTTCATCCCGCCCGCGCAATTGATTAAACAGATGCCTTTCACCAACTCCGGCGTTTCGCTGGCCACGTGCACCGCCGCTAAAGAACCTATAGAATTACCCACCAGCGCTACTGGTTCTTTGACAACTTCAGAAACAAAGTTGGCAATTTGGTCTCTCCAAAACTCCATGGAAAAATCTACTCTGCTTGGTTTCGAACTAAAACCAAAACCAATCAAATCGATGGAAAACACTCGGTGGTTCGGCAATTCGATGTCTCTGTATTGAAACCCGGAAACACCAAAACCGTGAATTAATAAAACACACGGTCCCTCTTTCGATCCTGATTCTCTGTATGCCACTTTATGTCCTTGCCAAGTGTGGTATTTAATCTCGCTTTCTTTCACCTTTGTCGTTGATGATGACGCTTCGATTATTGAGATATTTCTTCGCATTCGTCTGTTGTTGCTCTCGTTCGTCTTCGTCTTCATCAAACGCGTTCGCCTCGATAACGTGGTGGAAAAAGACGAAAAAGATGACGACGTCGTGGCATAGAACTGTCCTCTCGAGGTGGCCGTCGTCCTCATCGTCGCGTTCTAGTAAAGGAGTACCACTCTAATTCTTCCTGACAAGAGTGCTGTGGTGATTAAAAATGTGAAAATAAATGCAGAGTTTCCCCATCGCCCACAACTACTCTTTTCCTTCCTCATCAAACCTAAAAATCGAACACCTTCGACCTTTGGAAAATGTACACCACGACGGGAAAAAAGAAACACGCAATGTACGAGTGCGTCCCCTAATAATAATGTGAGCCACACACACACGCGCACACACACACACACACACACACACACACACACACACACA